>JAEAMG010000306.1_pt1 | contig 64830 bp, 57 predicted proteins | sample 8958741 | NCBI WGS metagenome assembly JAEAMG01 (sample SAMN16933256, study PRJNA681125) | bioreactor sludge metagenome | isolation source: anaerobic bioreactor treating anionic surfactant - SDBS | place: India: Bengaluru | collected 2019-02-28 | reverse complement strand
ATCGCTTAGATGGCTTCCCTTTTTGCTAAATCAATTTTTTGTCGGTCAGTAGTGACTATTTTACAAAAAAAAAAGGATTTGAATAGTGAAAATTTATGGCTGAAATTCATTTCCTCTTCCTGACTATTGTCTGTTCGAGTTAAATTCTTCGAACGTGTTATCGGTATAGTAAATAATAATTCTTTTCACGCTTCTTGGTGGTTCTAATTTTAAGTTCAGGTCCTGAACAGGAGCCACCGAAGGCAAAATTTGAGCCGGAGCTGCCAGGACATCAATTTTTTTTTGGTTGACATCAAAAGCCGTTTCGTTTTTTAAGCTGTTTTTTGTACTATAATCTTCTGATTTCAATTGACTTTCCTCAATAGAATCGAACAAAGTAGGCGTTTGAGGATGCTTTTCCTGGCGATACATTGTCCCACTGTCCAAAATAAGCCATTCTGGATTGATTGTACGAAAGCGATTCATGATTTTTTTTAGTACATCAAGGCTGGGTTTATTTCTTCCATTAAGAATATGAGATAAAGTAGAACCTTGTATACCGATTTCGGTAGCAAACTGAGCAGAGTTCAAATTTTCAACCTGCATAATTTTTTCAATTTTGTCCTTGTCGTCCATATTACATTATAGTTTTGTGAATAACTTTTGTTATTACCGTTGTACAAAGATATGTGAAGTATTTCACATATGCAAATCAATTACAATTGTATTTTATTTACAAACACACATTCACATAAGTAATTACTTATTTTATTTGATACTTTTGTAATAAATGTATTATTTAATTGTTTAATAGTACTATAGACCAATATATAGGCAGAATTTAGTAATTAAAGTTTAAATATAGATATAAATCAGTAGATATATTGATATGCAAGTATTTATATTTTATATTTACATATTATCGTATTTTTTAGTAGTATATTTTACATTCGTAACTATTCTATTTAAGTAAAAATTCATATATAAAATGTATTTTGCTGATTTTAATATATTTATGATTAAAATATAGTAGTTATACCTCTAAAATATAATGTTGTTTTACAGATATAAATTTAAGTATATTAGTAAAAGTTTTACAACAACAATTGTAAACACAGACTATTTCCAGTAGATGTATTTTTGTAAACTTCCTCGCTATTTCACAGATGTTTTATCTTACTTATGTGAATTCACTAATTAAATCCAATGTAATTTAAAGATTACTCTGTTTCATTTTTTTTCAAAAACTTAAGTGTGTATGGTAATACAAAAATGTACACTAAAACCAATGATTTCAACAGAAGCAACCATAATATTTAGATGATGAAAAAAATAATAAACAAAAAAAGCACAATATATCTATGATATACTGTGCTTTACAATAAAAATAAGTACGTGAGAATTCAATAATTCGAATTTCATGCCCCTCTATCCTTATTTATTGAAATGATAGAGCAAAAAAAAGAGTCCGAACTAAAAGTCCGGACTCTTTTCAAAGTTCAATTTCACTATTCGTTTGCGGCAGGTAAATTAGCCAATTCCTGATCGACCAAAATGCGACCACAATATTCACAAACAATAATTTTTTTACGAAGTCGAATGTCGAGTCTACGCTGAGCAGGAATTTTATTGAAACATCCTCCACAAGCATCGCGCTGCACATAAACTACAGCCAAGCCATTGCGGGCATTTTTACGAATTCGTTTAAAGGCTGCAACCAATCGTGGTTCAATCATGGATTCGATCTGTTTTGCTTCTTCGCGCAATTTCTCTTCTTCCTGTTTTGTTTCAGCAACTATTTCGTTTAACTCGCCTTTCTTTTGATCTAAATCGAGTTTACGTTCGGCTAATTGATCGATCGTTGCTTTTTGTTCGGCAGTTTTTGACTCTTTTAAAGCTGTGAACTCACGAATTCTCTTTTCGCATAACTCTATTTCTAAAGTCTGGAATTCAATTTCCTTGGACAAGTTATCGTATTCCCGGTTATTCCGAACGTTTTCTTGTTGTTCTTTATAACGATTAATTTTTATACGGGCTTCTTCTATTTCGAATTTTTTACTTGAAATTGTAGATTGAATTTCAGCAATCTCTGACTCAAAATGTTCGAGACGAGTATTCAACCCAATTATTTCGTCTTCTAAGTCTTGTACTTCGAGAGGTAATTCTCCGCGAAGAATTTTTATTTCATCAATTTTTGAAACAACTTTTTGAAGATCGTACAAAGCAAATAGTTTTTCTTCAACGGTAATTTCTTTTTCTGCTTTAGTTTCTGTAGCCATACTGATTACAAATAATTTATGGGATTTGTTTTAATATCTGAAATTTGGACTGCAAATGTAGGCATTTTTTTTGTAATTATCTCATAAAAAATGTCTTTTGTGAATTGTTCGCTTTCATAATGACCAATATCAGCAATGATGATACGATTTTCAGCATCGAAAAATTCATGATATTTAAAATCGCCTGAAATGAATATATCTGCTTCGGCAGCAATGGCAGCATGTACCAACGAACTACCTGAACCTCCGCACAAAGCTACTTTTTTTATTTTTTTGTTAAGCAGATTTGTATGACGAATGATATCAAGCCTGAAAACTGCTTTAATTTTTGTAAGAAAATCAAGTTCGTTTTCTGCTTCAGGCAACTCGGCTATTACCCCCATTCCTACTCCATTCCATTCATTTTGAAGTTGATAAATATCGTGAGCCGGCTCTTCGTAAGGATGCGAACGTAAAAGTGCTTCGATCACTTTCGCTTTCAGAAATGCGGGAAGAATTACTTCAATTCTAACTTCTTTTTCGGTATGAAGTTCGCCTGGCAGTCCAACAAAAGGATTTGTCTGATCACCAGCTCTGAAAGTTCCCAGTCCTTCGCTATTGAAGCTACAAGCATCATAATTACCAATTGTTCCGGCCCCGGCCGCAAAAAGAGCATCGCGTACACTAAAAGCATGAAGCTGCGGCACAAAAGTTACTAATTTAAGCAACACACCCTCTTTCGGAATAAGTACCTGCTTATTTATCAGCCCAAGTTTATCGGCCATTCGGCCACTCACTCCATTTATCACGTTATCGATATTTGTGTGAGCAGCATAAATAGCAATATCATGCTTAATTGCTTTTATTACTGAACGTTGAACATCAGTACTTCCGGTTATTTTTTTTAAACCGCCAAAAATAAGCGGATGATGTGAGACAATCAGGTTAAAATTACCGGCTATTGCTTCATCTATTACAGCTTCAGTAATATCAATCGCAATAAGAACGCCCTTCACTTCCATGTTGCCGTTGCCAATTAAAAGGCCTACATTATCGTAGCTTTCTTTTAACACTAGTGGTGCTTCCGCTTCAAACAAACGGGTTACAGCGTGAACATTCATACTTATAATTTTACTTAAACTGATAAATAATTACTCTAGTCCTTCAATTTAAGCATTAACTACTTCTTCTTTTTCAGTTGATTTTTCAACTTCAACAAAAGAAGTAAAATTACTATTAATCAAAATATTATACCACGAAATAAGCTTACGAATATCGCTTGGATAGACACGTTCGCGATCGTATTCAGGAAGAATTTCGGCCATATATTTTCGTAATACATCGTTATCAGCTTTTGCATCGACCGAACATTTTGCACCATTTTCTTTCGCTTTTACTTTTTCAAATACTTCAGCCAAAGGTACTTCCTCTGCATCTGTGAAAATTGCAATATCTGATAGTGAAACTACTTTATCTTTTGAATAGGCAGGAATACGTTTACCATCGATCAAAGATTCAACAATTAACATGTTTTTTCCTTGCGAAATCAATTTGAAAAGTCCGGGTTTTCCGGAAATTGAAAGAATCTCTTTTAACATAACTTGTTTATTATTTCTTTTCTTACTTATCGGTTAGTGAATTAAGCACTTTAGGATAAGTAAGGAATTAACGATTTAAAAAATTATTTTTGAACCGACAAAAATAGTGTTTTTTTCGGTTTAAACAATTATTAGTTGAGGTAGCATTGCAATGCACTTCCTTAAGTTACTTTAAATGAATCTTTTTAATTCATTTAATTTTATTTTTCCTTCGTAAATTGCCTTTCCTGTGATGACCGCCGCAATTCCTGCTTCGTTGAGCAAATCTATGTCATTGACAGAACTTACACCACCACTTGCAATTAAGTACATTTCAGGTGCCTGACTTATCATTTTTTTGTATAATTCGATGGCAGGCCCCTGTAACATGCCATCCTTACTAATATCGGTGCAAATTACTTTTGTTATTCCTAAGGACATATAATTCAGCACAAAAGGCATTAATTCAATCTGTGTGGTTTCGGTCCAACCACCAACAGCAATTTTTTCATCTTTTACATCGGCACCAAGAATTATTTTTTCGGCTCCGTATTTTTCAATCCAGGAAATAAACGTATCGCGATTTCGAACGGCTACGCTCCCACCCGTCACCATTTTTGCTCCTGATTCAAAGGCAATTCGCAAATCATCATTCGATTTGAGTCCCCCTCCGAAATCAACAATCAGATTTGTTTTGGATGCTATTTGCTCCAGCACTTTATGATTCACAATATGCTGTGCTTTTGCTCCATCCAGGTCGACTAAATGCAAACGGCGAATTCCTGCGTCGGCAAACATTTTGGCAACTTCGAGTGGATTTTCGTTATAAACTATTTTCTGATTATAATCGCCCTGCGAAAGACGAACACATTTTCCATCGATTAAGTCGATGGCCGGAATAATTTCAATCACTGTTAATCTATTTTTATATACTTGTAAATATTCTTTTTTGAGTAATAGTTATCGTATAATATTTCATTATCTATCTTAAATTCAATTATTAAACCCAAATAATCAACAATAAAAAATATGTAAAATACTGAGCTTGTAATAAAATCTGAATTTTTATTTATCAACTAAAACCACCAAAGTAATAAAGCTACCACCACCAAAGCAGGAAGCATATTCATAATCCTCAGTTTCTTAATTTCCAATATATTAATTCCTAATCCTATAAGTAATATTCCACCAACGCTTGTAAGCCCCTGAATAATTTCCGGAGTAAAAAACCGACCTGCATACATGGCTATCAGGGTAAGAATGGTTTGGAAAATAAACAACGGAATGGCCGAAATAATAACTCCAAAACCAAAAGCAGACGCTAAGAGTATGGCTGAGAAAAAATCCATTAACGATTTGGTAAACAATAAATCAGATGAACCTCCGGTGCCTTCCTGGATCGTACCAAGAATGGTCATCGATCCAATACAGAACAAAAGGAAGGCGGTAATCAGACCTTCGGAAAATTTATCGCTTCCAATGCGAAACTTTTTTTTCAGATATTCACTCAACTTTTCAGCTCCAGCTTCGATATTGAGCCATTCGCCCAACAAAGATCCCAAAGCCATGCTGGCTACCACTATTAAAATATGATCCATTTTAACTACCATAGAAATACCTATAGCCAAAGTAAATAAACCTACCGCCTGAAAATAAATTGTGGTAATTCGTTGAGGCATATTTTTTTTCAACAATAAACCTATAGCTCCTCCTACAATAACGGCAGCTGTATTTACAAGTGTTCCTATCATTTCGATTTATGATTTTCAGATATATTTAAGTTACAAAAGTAATAAAATTTAGCAAATTAGCTGCCATCACCAGGTCTGCGAAATACCGACAAAGAAAAAATCGCAGCAAAAAACACAAGTTATGATTCAATACTTCATCGGCTATTTAAATATCAAATTCTTTATTTTAAAATTATAAAGAGGACAAACCGCCTGCGTTTACAGACTCTGGGATGTATTATAAACGATATATTTCACAAATTTATACTGCGTTGTTACATCAAATTGGTACATAATATTTCAATTCATAACTACGCAAAAATACTAAAGATTTTTATTTGAAATTTATATTGCATTTCACAAATTGTTTACTAACTTAGCATTTGAAAAAATCAAACAAGAACAATATTTAACAGGCTTTCTGAAAGAATTTTAACCCTCAGGTTCTTTTCTGATCTATAAGTAAAAAAAGTGTATGGTATCATTTCTATATCGTATTGCACAGGTCTACTATCAACAATTCGACTCAGAGATAAGCCGTTTCACATTCGTTTTTCCCAATCGCAGAGCGGGCATTTTTTTCAGATATTACCTATCGACAATCACAGATAAACCTGTTTTTTCGCCAGAAATACTTACCATTGACGAATGTTTCGCATCCGCTTCCAATTATCAGTTGGCCGACCGGCTCAGTAATTTATTCAAAATCTATAAGATATACAAAGAACTTAGCAAAAGCGATGAAACTTTTGATTCGTTTGTATTTTGGGGCGAAATGTTGCTCAACGATTTTGAGGATATTGACAAATACAAAGTAGATGCCCGTCAGTTATTCACCAACATTACCGAACTGAAGGAGATTGATCAGCTTTTCAACGTCTTCAGCGAAAAACAACTTGAAGCCATTCGCCAATTCTGGAAAAACTTTGTTCCTGTAACTGAGGGTAAAACGACAGAGGAGTTTATTTCGATATGGAAAATTCTATACCTTGTATACGAGCAATTTCATGCCGAACTAAAAGCTGAAGGAACAGCCACTGAAGGAATGATTTGCAGAGATGTAGTGGAAAGGCTTGACAATCGCTCTGAAATAGAGGCGTGGAACGATAAGCAATTTATTTTCATAGGCTTCAATGCACTTAACCCTTGTGAGAAAAGCCTGATGAGTGCACTTCAAAAGCGTGGGCAAGCCGATTTTTACTGGGATTACGAAGCAAATGAGCTGAGAGATATTAACAATCCGGCTGCGTATTTCTTTGCGGAAAACACGTCTGTCTTTCCATCAAAATTCAGTATTGAACCGATAGTAACAGCAATTAACGAAAAAGATATTCAGCTAATTGCTGTGCCTTCGGCTGTGGGTCAAACACGGCAAGTTTATTCAATACTCAATAATATATACCCCGAAACCGATCAAAACACGAGCTGGATCAACACAGCAGTTGTTTTACCGGACGAAAACTTATTGGTTCCATTGCTTCATGCCATCCCTGAGCAAATTCGGAAAGTGAATGTTACCATGGGTTACCCTATGAACGTAACCCCTGTTTCCGGATTGATTGAGCATATATTTGACCTGCAAAAACGACTACATGTTTCGGGAGGAAAAACCTCTTTTTATTTCCAATCGGTGATGAATATAATTAATCATCAATATATTACATTGCTTGCAGAGAATGAAGTAAAAGCAATCAGCAGTAAAATGATTCGTTACAACTGGGTTTATGTAAATGCCGATGAATTGACAACAAGCCAATTATTATCCACAATTTTTACTCCTCAAACCGATCCAAAAACTTTTTTGAGTTATTTGCTCGAAATAATGAATTTATTGCAAGAAGGCTGGAAAAAGCGTGAAGTTGAGTCTTCAAAATTTAGCTTAGAATCCGATTTTCTTTATCAATACTATATTTCAATCAACCGCATTGATGGCATCATTAAGAATCTACCTGAGATGATTGATTTGAGTATAGACACCCTGATAAAATTAATAAGACAGCTGACAAGTGGCATCACCATCCCATTCGTGGGAGAACCACTCGAAGGTTTGCAAATCATGGGAGTGCTTGAAACAAGAGGTATCGATTTCGACAATCTGATCATTACCTCATTTAACGAAGGCGTGTATCCTAAGAAAAATGCATCGAATAGTTTTATTCCTTACAACTTACGACGCGGCTTCAGCTTACCCACTTTCGAACATCATGATGCCATTACTTCATATAACTTTTACAGACTTATACACAGAGCCAAACGCATTTTCTTCCTTTACGATTCCAGAACCGAAGGTATGCAAACCGGTGAGATAAGCAGATTTATTCATCAGTTGATTTATCATTATGGTGTCAACATAAAAAAGAAGAATGTCAACTTCGATATTTCATTTGGCGGCGCCAAGTTGATTCAAATCACTAAAACGCCTGCGATAATGAAAAAACTGGACGCGTTCAGCTCGGAAGATGAGAATGCTTCGGCTTTATCGGCCAGCTCGATAAAAACCTACATCGATTGCCCTTTGCAGTTTTACCTCTCAAGAGTGGAAAAACTTGAGCAAACCGACGAGATAAAGGAAACCATTGAAGACGACATGTTTGGTAATCTTTTTCATGCCACTATGGAATATTTGTATCAACCTTTCAAAGGAAAAATAATGCAAAACAGTGATTTTGATGAAATAATTGCCAACCCATTATTAATAGAAAAACAAATAAAAAAGGCATTTTGTGTAAAATACTTTAACAAACCTTTTGATGAGAATGTAACGATTGATGGAAATAATTTACTGATTAGCCGGGTTATACATAAATATGTAAAGCAAGTATTGAAGACAGATAAAAAATACGCTCCTTTCAAATATATAGATGCTGAAAAACGATGTAAAATGCGCTTCCCTATTTCAAAACGCGAAGTGAATTTAAAGGGTTTCATAGACAGAATAGACGAAAAAGAAGGCAAAATAAGAATTCTGGACTACAAAACCGGGACTGGTAATCTTGAATTTAAAAGTTGGAATGAAGTTTTTGAACACAATAATGACAAAAGACCAAAATACGTGCTGCAAACCTTCTTGTACGGACTTTTTTATAAAAATGAAGCACAAGGAAAAGTAATGACTCCGGGAATTTATTATATGAGGGATGTTTTTAAGGACAGTTTTGTCACAGAGTTGATTTACAAACCGGACAAACAGACAAAAAAAGTAGTTGATGATTTTTCGGAGTTCGAAGAAGAATTCACTTCGCATCTTACTGATTGCCTTGAAGAAATATTCGATCCTGCTGTTCCGTTTTTTCAAACAACAAGCACTGAGCCTTGCAAATATTGTTCTTACACAAGTATTTGCAACCGATAAATGTTGACAAAAAAAAATTATGCATACAGAAATTGAACGTAAATTTTTAGTAAAAGGAGAGTTTAAGCATTTGGCCGACAAGTCATACCGCATATCGCAGGGATATTTATCGTCTGTAGCCGAACGCACTGTGCGCGTACGCATAAAAAACGAAAAAGCATACATTACCGTAAAAGGTAAAAGCAATGTAAGCGGTACGAGTAGGTTTGAGTGGGAAAAAGAAATTGAATATACTGATGCGTGCCAGTTATTGGAGCTTTGCGAGCAAGGCGTGATTGATAAAACAAGATACGAAATTGTTGTTGGAAATAAAATTTTTGAAATAGATGAATTTCATGGAAGCAATGAAGGTTTGATTGTTGCCGAAATTGAATTAGCAACAGAAGATGAAATTTTTGAGAAACCGGATTGGTTGGGCCAGGAAGTAACGGGAAACAAGCATTATTACAATTCGTGGATAAGCAAAAACCCCTTTACAAAATGGGAAAAGTAAAAAAAACAGTTATAGAAAAATGAATTTCAACCCAAATAAATACATTTAACCCCAGAAAAAGGTTTTATTTCCCACTTCTTTGATTTTTGTGCAGATTCTTATTTACTTTGCAGCGGAAAAAAATAAAACATAAAGATGCGATACTATTTTTTTTGAAAAATGAAAAACACATGATGAAAAAAATTATTTTACTAATTATTGCAATTGTTGCAATACAGTTTACGGAGGCTCAGAATGAATTATTTCAAAAAAAGGAATATATTTTCAAAGGTGACACGCTCCGTTATCGAATTCTTTATCCGGAAAATTACAACAGCTCTTTGTCATATCCGCTTGTTGTTTTTCTGCATGGAGCAGGCGAACGTGGCAATGACAATGAGAAACAGCTGACACACGGAGCAACATTGTTTACAAATTCTGCAAACAGAGCACAATTTCCATCCATTGTAATATTCCCACAATGTCCTAAGGATGAGTACTGGGCACCCGTTTCTTCCCGTGAAAACGGATTCAGTTATGTAGTTACAAAAAAGGCAACCAAACCCATGCAACTGGTAATGCGCTTAATTGCCGATTTAAAGAAACATGAAGCTGTGGACAAAAGCAGAGTTTATGTCACAGGACTGTCGATGGGTGGCATGGGAACATTCGACTTAGTTTGCCGCAAACCCAAAGATTTTGCTGCTGCAATACCCATTTGCGGAGGCGTGAGTGTAGAACGTTTGAAAAAGGTAAAACACATGCCAATACGTATTTATCATGGCACTGCCGATAATGTGGTCTCGCCCGAACATTCGAAAAATGCGTATGCCGAATTGAAAGCCAATGGAGCAAAAAATGTAGAAATAATACTTTACCCCGAAGTAGGTCACAACAGTTGGACGAACGCTTTTGCATCTCCCGATTTTTTAAGCTGGATGTATTCAAAGCAACTGAAGTAATTTTTAGAACAGAAACTAACAAACAATTCAAAATAAAGAGCAAAGTGAAAAAAAACTGAAAAGGCAAGTTGTTTTTTTAATAATTTGTGCAGTTTCAATTAACTTTGTAAACCTATTAAAAACAAAAAAAGACAATGGCAAAATTTAAAGGAGCAGTAGTGGTAAATACCGAACGATGCAAAGGATGCGACATCTGTGTTGTAGCCTGTCCATCGGCAGTTTTATCATTATCGAACGAAGCAAATTCAAAGGGTTTTAATTTTTCACATATGTCAGATCCGGAATCCTGTGTAGGCTGTGCGGCATGTGCATACGTTTGTCCCGATGCATGTATTACAGTGTATAAAGTTAAAGTTCAATAATCTTTATTGAATTAAAAATCAATTTACTAAAAACAACTTTTAAAAATGAATACAGACAAAAAACAAAATACAGAGGAAGTAAAGTTGATGAAAGGCAATGAAGCAATTGCTCACGCTGCTATCCGTTGTGGATGCGATGGCTATTTTGGATATCCAATTACACCACAGTCCGAAATAATGGAAACGCTTATGGAGCTTGAACCCTGGAACACCACCGGAATGGTAGTGCTGCAAGCCGAAAGCGAAACAGCATCAATCAACATGGTGTATGGAGCTGCCGGTTGTGGTAAAAAATCAATGACATCCTCATCGAGTCCGGGTGTAAGTCTTATGCAGGAAGGTATTTCGTACATGGTAGGCGCCGAATTGCCCTGCGTAATTGTGAACGTAATGCGAGGCGGTCCCGGTTTGGGAACAATTCAGCCAAGTCAGGCCGACTATTTTCAAACAGTAAAAGGAGGAGGACATGGTGATTACAAATTGATCACCCTTGCTCCTGCTTCTGTTCAGGAAATGGCCGATCACACCGTTATGGCTTTCGACTATGCATTTAAATATCGTACACCTGTAATGATTTTGGCCGACGGTATTATTGGGCAAATGATGGAAAAAGTAGTGTTGCCTCCTTACACTCCCCGTTGGACCGAAGATGAAATCAGGCAAAACACCCCCTGGGCCACTTTAGGAAAAACCAAGGATCGAAAACCAAACGTCATAAATTCATTGCGTCTGCAAGCTTCGGACATGGAAGAACTGAACCTTTTACTTCAATCGCGCTATCGCGAAATTGAAGAGAAGGAGGTATTGTTTGAAGAATTCGATTGCGAAGATGCTGAATACATAATAGTTGCATTCGGTATCAGTGCCCGTATTTGCCAAAAGGCAGTAGAAATTGCCCGACAAAAAGGAATTAAAGCAGGAATGCTTCGTCCTATCACCCTTTATCCTTTCCCTACCGAAGCCCTTAAAAAGTATGCTGAAAAAGTAAAAGGAATGCTTTCGGTTGAAATGAGTGCCGGACAAATGGTTGAAGATGTACGTTTAGCTGTGAATGGTAAAGTTCCTGTAGAGTTTTATGGCCGCATGGGAGGTATTGTTCCTTCGCCCGAAGAAGTGGTTACGGCTTTGGAAAGCAAGCTTGTAAAGTAAATCAACGGCATTCTTATTCTTTTTTTTTAACAACAAGACAAAAAATAAAATTATGAATATAACTGATATCATCAATCCTGCCAATTTGGTAATGCAAAAGACCAAAGTGATGAATGATGCCCCAATGCATTATTGCCCGGGCTGTAGTCATGGCGTGGTACATAAAATAATTGGAGAAATAATTGAAGAAATGGACATACAGGACAAAACCATCGGTATTGCTCCTGTAGGCTGTGCTGTTTTCGCATACCAATACCTCGACATAGATTGGCAACAAGCAGCTCACGGACGCGCACCCGCTTTGGCCACAGCAGTGAAACGCCTCCTACCCGACCGTTATGTATTTACTTACCAGGGCGATGGCGATTTAGCAGCTATTGGCACAGCCGAAACAATTCATGCAGCCAACAGAGGTGAAAATATCACAATCATTTTTATCAACAATGGTATTTATGGCATGACCGGTGGACAAATGGCGCCAACAACGCTCGAAGGAATGAAATCATCGACATCTCCTTCGGGTCGCGATATTCCTCGCAACGGATATCCGCTTAACATCACCAATTTACTTGCGCAGCTCGAAGGCACCTGTTATGTAACCCGTCAAAGCGTCCATACAGTAGCTTCGGTGCGTAAATGCAAAAAAGCCATTCAAAAAGGTTTTGAAAACTCGATGCAGAACAAAGGTACATCGGTGATCGAAATAGTATCCACCTGTAGCTCGGGTTGGAAACTGAATCCTGTAGAGTCAAACAAATGGATGGTTGAAAACATGTTCCCTGCATATCCGATGGGCGATTTGAAAAACATTTAAAAACACACACAACAATGAAAGAAGAAATAATTATTGCCGGATTTGGTGGACAAGGAGTTCTCTCCATGGGTAAAATTTTAGCCTATTCAGGGTTGATGCAGGGACAAGAAGTGAGCTGGATGCCTTCGTACGGACCAGAGCAACGTGGTGGAACTGCAAATGTTACAGTGATACTGAGCAACGAACGCATCAGTTCGCCTGTACTGAACAGTTATGATACGGCTATCGTTTTGAATCAACCTTCGCTCGAACGATTTGAAAGCAGGGTAAAACCCGGAGGTACGCTTATTTTCGATGGAAACGGTTTTCATAAGTTCCCCACACGTACCGATATAAATGTTTATCGGATTGATGCTACCGAGTATGCTTATGCTAACAATGCATCTAAAACAATGAATATGATTATTTTGGGTGGATTGCTTAAAGTACGCCCTATTGTTTTGGTCGAAAATGTGCTGAAAGGTCTTAAAAAATCTTTGCCCGAACGTCACCACCATTTGCTTGCTATGAACGAAAAGGCGATAGCAACAGGAATGGAACTAATAAAAAAGGTGGAGATCTGATCAATCGATTTTATCGGTTACTGCTTTATTTAAAACAAAAAAGGTTTCGGAATTTGTCTCCGAAACCTTTTTGTTTTGTGAAATAATTTATCTTATATCAATTGGTTAAGCACATGACGGATTTTTTCGTACGTCATAATTGTATTGGGTACCAAAGGTAAACGAAGTTTATTTTCGATAAAGCCCATCACGGCAAGCATACTTTTCACACCAGCAGGGTTTCCCTCCACAAAAAGTAATTCGATAAGCTCAGTGAAACGATAATGTATTGTACGGGCACTGTTGTAATCGCCATCGAGTGCCAGACGCACCATGCGACTAAATTCGCGCGGGAATGCATTGCCAATTACCGAAATAACGCCTACAGCGCCCAGCGTTATCAATGGGAAAGTAATGCCATCGTCACCCGAGATGACCATAAAATCAGCAGGTTTATTCTTGATAATCTCATCAATCTGCGAAAAATTACCCGAAGCCTCCTTTATGGCACAAATATTTTTAAATTCATTCGCCAGCCTTAAAGTAGTTGCCGACAACATATTTACACCCGTCCGTCCCGGAACATTGTAAAGAATAACCGGAAGCGGCGAAGCTTTGGCAATGGCTGCATAGTGCTGATAAAGACCTTCCTGCGAAGGTTTATTGTAGTAGGGAGTTACAGACAGAATGGCATCGACACCGTTGTATTCAAATTTTTTAAGCTTTTCGACGACGGCTTTCGTATTATTACCACCTACTCCGAGTACAATAGGTAAACGACCTGCCACGCAATTGATAACAAAGCGCGTCACTTCATCCTTTTCTTTTTCGGTGAGTGTAGGTGTTTCGGCTGTTGTGCCACACACTACAAGATAATCGGTTCCATTTTTAATCTGATGCTCAACGATACGCGCCAAGGCATCAAAATCTATCGATTCGTCTGTTTTAAAGGGTGTGATCAGCGCCACACCCATACCTGTCAGTTTATTATTAATCATTCGGTTGTAAAAAACACTAATTTGTTGCAAAAATACGTTTTTAATCGCTTGTTTGTATACTTTTCAGGTAGAAAATTATCTGATTATAAATAAAAGTGGCATTTATCTCAACAAGGCTTTCTTCTGACTGATTAGAAATACCATCCATATCCATCATAAAATCATATATTTTCGAATGATTTCGTTTGATGCCGGTTTTGAAGTCAGCGATAGCATAAAGCGCAATGTATTGAAGCGGAATAATTTCTTTTTCGGTCAGATCAATCAATAAATCGAATTTATTTTCAGCAAGTTCACTCAAAACCGATTCATTTGGTTTTTGCGAAAAATCAAAATCTTTTTTATTTAATATTTTGAAATCGGGCAATATGGAAGTCGATGTCAGTTTTTTATCGGTATATCCCCACGCAGTTACTTTTTTACCATCGGCAGTCAGTTTCTGAATAATTCTGCGTACTTCAACATTTTTCTCAGCAAAATCACTTTCGAACAAGAGAAAGATGGATTGCGCGTTGTTATAATTTACAAAACGTCGTTGACGTTGTAGTTTCTTCAGGTGATTTTTAAGTCGATCCTTAAATATGAATCCTATTATTTTTTCGAACATACTTTCATTATTATTGACTGTTTCCAGCTACTTTTGAATTAAGTGGTAAAATTACAGCTTTTTATCCGTACTGAAAAGATAAGCATTATTAAAACAATGTTCCTGTAAATTCCTGCTTCGAAGGATTTTCCGCTCCGATCATTTTAAGAAAATCGGCTTCGTTGATAAGCTGAACACCCAGACTTTCAGCTTTTTTCAGCTTTTCAGGGCCCATGTTTTCGCCGGCAAGGATGTACGATGTCTTCGACGAAACACTACCCACGTTTTTTCCCCCATTTTGTTCTATCAGGTTTTTGTATTCATCCCGTGAATGAAATGAGAATGTACCGCTGATCACAAAAGTCAGGCCTTGTAAGGCATCTCCTGCTTTCTGAAATTTATCTTCCGAAACGCTCATCGTCAATCCGTGCGATTTCAATCTACTCAACATCATCACATTGCGTTCATCAGCAAAGTATTTCAAAACACTTTGAGCAATACGGTCGCCAATTTCGTCAACGGCTATCAACTCATCGTAGGTTGCATTTTCGAGCGTTTCAATGTTTTTAAATGCCAGTGCCAGTTTCTTGGCCACCGTTTCGCCCACAAAGCGAATGCCGAGCGCAAAAACAACCCTTTCGAAAGGAACTTCTTTCGATTTTTCGCAGGAAGTTTTAATATTCTGAGCCGATTTATTGCCCAGTCGTTCCAGACGAGCCAGGTCGGCCACTTTCAGTTCGTAAATATCCGCAATATCTTTCAGCAATCCGTTTTCGAAAAGTAAATGAATGGTTTCGCTTCCCAATCCATCAATGTTCATGGCTTTTCGACTTACAAAATGTTCCATCTTTCCTTTTATCTGGGGCGGACAAGCATTATCGTTCGGACAATAATGAGCAGCTTCGCCTTCGAAACGAATCAGGTCCGCGCCACATTCGGGACATTTTTTGATAAACTTCACCTTATCGCCCATAAGCAAACGCGCATCAACATCCACAGCCGTGATTTTTGGAATAATTTCGCCGCCTTTTTCTACAAATACCATATCGCCGATATGCAAATCGAGCGCTTCGATGATATCGGCATTGTGTAGCGAAGCTCTTTTTACGGTAGTACCCGAAAGTTGCACCGGATCGAGATTGGCAACGGGAGTAACAGCCCCTGTCCTACCCACCTGATAAGATACTGAATTGAGACGCGTCACCGCTTTTTCGGCCTGAAACTTATAGGCTATCGCCCAGCGTGGCGACTTGGCTGTAAATCCCAGATTTTTTTGCTGATTCAGCGCATTTACCTTGATAACAATGCCGTCGGTGGCCACAGGTAGATTTTTTCTTTCGCTATCCCAGTAATTGATAAAGTCGGCAACTTCCTGTAAGTTTTTGCAAACTCGGGTAGCTGTTGAAATTTTGAAACCCCAGGCGTGAGCTGCCTGTAAATTATCGTAATGACTTTCGGACGGTAGATTTTCGCCCAACAAATAATAAAAATAAGCGTCCAATTTTCGCGAAGCCACCACTGCCGAATTCTGCAGCTTTAATGTCCCCGAGGCTGCATTACGTGGATTGGCAAAAAGTTGTTCCTCCTGCGCTTCACGTTCCTTGTTCAATTCATCAAACACCGACCAGGGCATTAATATCTCGCCTCTTATTTCAAAATTTTCGGGATAATTTCCGTGTAAGCGCAACGGAATACTGCGTATTGTTTTTACATTGGCAGTCACATCATCTCCTTTTTCGCCATCTCCACGCGTAACGGCACGCTGCAACAAGCCATCTTTGTAGGTCAACGAAATAGAAGTGCCATCATATTTAAGTTCGCACACCAGTTCGAATGCTTCGTTCAGACTTTTACGCACCCGTTCATAAAAATCCTGCACTTCGCCAATGGAATAAGTATTTCCCAACGAGAGCATTGGATAAACATGTGCCACCTGATCGAAACCACTTGCAATATCGCTCCCCACGCGTTGCGTTGGAGAATTCGGATCGAAAAACTCAGGATGAGCCATTTCAAGCTCCTGAAGTTGTTTCAACTTTTCATCGAAATCGAAATCGGAAATGGTGGGCATCGAAAGCACATAATAGTTATAATTATGTTGTTCGAGTTCGCGGCGCAGAGATTCTATCTGATCTTTGATCATATTGGGTTGCTGACATAAAATGGTGAGATGCAAAAGTAAGAAAATGTAGTTGAGAAAACAAATCTGATTGTAACAGCCCTCCGATTATTTTGAAAAGTCAAAGGTGAAGGGGTCGAAAGACAAAAGTCAAAGGTCTAAAGTCGTCGGTCGCCAGACTTTAAACACTAAACACTAAACATTAAACCCGAAACTCTTCAATTATCTGCTTTGCAGCTCGCTTAAAGCTCCAAAGGAGCGGAAAGAAACGAGCATATGTCCGACAGGGCAATGCAAAAAAACCAGACAGGTTTTCGAAACCTGTCAGGTCTCTGACTTGCGGATAAATGATAAAGAGTTTAACCTCCTCAAACGGAGTTCAACCGATGCTTCCTTGCTGGGTCGTCCCGACCGCAGGAAGCATAAGTATTAGGGGCAACTATTTTGTCGTTTATTTGTCGTCAAGCATTAAATCCCAAAAATCACTGTCTAACTTTTTAATCTCAATTACGTTTTCGATTTGCATGCCCAAATTGTAGTCGTAAATATATTCCGCCAGTTTTTCACCGTTAATTAGAACTATTTTTGCAGTCGAGTTTAAACTTGCAACATATTCATATGCGCCTTTTGTGAAATCTGAAGTCGTGATAAATACACCTTTGTCAGACTGCGCAACAGCGAGCGCACCAACAAATTTCTGAATGTCGTCTCTTTGAATATTGTTGTTTATGTCATATCTTTTCGCTTGAATATGAATTCGTCCAAAACCCAAAATGTCTTCTTTTATTATTCCGTCAATTCCTTTGTCGTTTGTGTACTGAGTAACAAAACCTGAATCCTGAATTTCTCCACCGTAACCCATTTTCTGTAAAAGCAACACAACGAGTTTTTCAAATTCTCTTGGAGTTTTTGATAAAATGGTGTCGATTATTTCACGGTAAACAGATTTTTTAATTCCTTGGAATGACGTAAAAAGTGATTCTGCTGGTGTAAAGTCAGACTTTTCGTTGATTACTTCAACGGTTTTCAATTCTGACTTTTTACGTTTAACAGGTTCTCTGTTGTCAATTTTCTTGTCAATATATTCTCTGAATTTTTCGGGATTTGAAAGCAGTTTTAATCCTTCGTCATTTATTTGAAAAACACCTCTTTTCGGTTTTTTGACAAGTCCAGCCATGTTCAAATAACTCAAAGCCCAATTAATTCTGTCTTTGAATACATGACCATTCTTTGACTCATAAACTTGATTAACTTCTTCTTCTGTCAATCTAAAAGTCTTAGCAAGAGGAGCTACAAAGTCGTTAGATTTAAGTTCGTTTCCGTCGCTTAATAGTTTTAAAGCTGGTAATTGTATTTCGTCATACTTTGGAATTGCCATATGTTTTGATTTTTTGTTTCTGTTTTTCTTTTTTTTATAGCTACCCCTAACGGTAAATTGTATGAGTAGTGGCAGATTGCTTGGTAGTTTTCTGTCAGACCGCTGCGCAGTTTGAGCGGGCTACAAACATTGATATTTAGCACTTTCCTGCCATTACTTATACAAAATGTTGTGGTTAGTTTTTTTCCTGTTGTAATATATTCCTATACCGAATATTATTATAATTTGTGTAATTATTGCCAAATAAGAACCTTCAAATCCAAAAGAACCACCATTAACTAGATTTTCTTCATTCAATTTAAATTCAATTATGGAATACGCGGCTTGTCCACTTACATTAAAGCCAAAAAGCGTTTGAAATAGATTCCAACTTAAATGTAAAGCAATCGGGAACCATAAATTCTTAGTATAGATATAAGATAGACCTAATACTATTCCCGCTAAAAACAAATTTAACATGTTGAATAGACTTATATTTGGATTAAAGCTGTGCATTAAAGCAAATAGAATTGATGTAATGATTAGAGCTACATATTTATTAAATGAAATCATAAGGTTCCTCAGAACATACCCTCGAATGAGAGTTTCCTCAACAAACGCAACAATTATGAAAATTAATATTGTGATAAATAACTCTTTAGCATTAAAAATTATTCGTACAAAATATATTTCATCATAGTAAATTAACAAAATATAGCCTGTCATCATTATTATCAAACCAATAATGAATCCAGTCATAAAGTCTTTAAATCTATTTTTTGTCTGAAATCCAAGGATGAAAAAGTGTTCTTTATCTATAAATTTCATAAAAAGCCAAAGAACGAAGAATGTTCCAGACAAATCAAAAAGACTTATTATTAAATTTTGTATTGAATCCTTTTCAGATTCAAGATTTGTCATATCGACTCCAGCTATTAAACCTCCAATAAATTGAAATATCCCAACTATAAAAATATATGGTAGAATTATTAATAGTACTCTTTGCCAACCTTTCATTTATTTTGATTTGTTTCTTTAAATTAACCACAACGACTAAGGCTAAGCGCATTTGGCGGTTTGCGGGAGTATTCACTGTCGCACTGCGACAACGTGAATGCGGGAGCAAAACTGCCGGAATGCACGTCAGCCAGCCAATGAACATAGGCGTGTGTTATGGGTTTGTAGCTTCGTGCTTTCCTGTCGTGTTTCTTTTCAGTTGTATAAATGTTGAAAGTCCGTTCGTTTCACTTTACAGTCAAACCGTCAAAGTGTTTCTTAATGTATTCTTTGAGTGCATCAACGTCCTCAACTTGTATTGTTACTTGTCTTATTTGACTGTTTTTAAGTTTAATGTATAATGTCGAATTATTAAATATCTGTCTTAGTTTTATAGATTTTACGTCTGCCAATAAAACAGAACTCTTAGTCGACCAGAAAAGTAGGAGTGTCAGAATTAGCAAGTTCAATGCTAGAATGAATAACCAGAATGAAATATAATTTTCACCACCAACTTGTTTCAGTTTTGATACGTTTATTGTTACAGAAATTAAAGAAATCACGATACTGGTTAGTAAAATATATTTTAGTGTTTTCATATTGTCTAAAATAGAAATTACATCATTCTCAAATGAGATTTCACCTTTTCTTAGTCTAAATGTCTGTTTCATTTTTTCATATTTATTTATTGTTTTATTTTCAGTCATTATGGTAAAAGTTTGAATTAAAAGTCGTTTTATTGTCTTTTCTTCCCATATAAATCTGCGAAGAATTGTCCGCAAAGCAGAAGTCAGAAAGTCAACAAATTCTGTCGTTACAGAATCGTCTTGGTCGAGTCAAGAAGCGGACAGTTCGTCAAAGATTTAATCCCAAATTGCAGAATAGTCTTTTTTTTTCTGCTATAACCCATAACGACCGAGGCTATGGGCATTTGGCGGTTTGCGGGAGCATTCGCTGTCGTGGAACGACAAAGTGAATGCGGGAGCAAAACCCGCGAAATGCACGTCAGCCAGCCAATGGACATAGGCGTGTGTTATGCACAGTAGTTTTCATTTATTTATCTCATTTTCTGTCTTTTCAATAAGTCTGTCAAGTTTGTCGCCAAATACTATTTTTGCATTGTCGTATGTTTGGTTTTTGAAAAATTCCAGAAATTTGTCTTTCCCAAAATTGTCGATAAGTTCTTTTGTAAATACGCAAGCCAAAGGATAAAGAATTTCTTCACTATATTTTTCTCCGTTTATCCAGCAATCTTTTATTACGATTTTCGTCTTGTTTTTGGCTTTCCAGTCTTTTGTTTGCTTTAGTCTATCTTGATTCGATTGGTCAAAATACACTGAAGTTCCTTCATTAATGAATCTGTTTTTATTTGAAATTTCAGCTGTGTAATTTGAAATCACATGAGTCATTTCATGTCCCACAGTTTGTCGAGAGTGTGAATGAACAATACAAAATTCAGGTCTTGCAAATCCTAAATTTGCTTTTAAAATTTCTTTTGCATCTTCTCGGGAGTCCCAAACAAAGAAATCAATCTTTTTCGGCAAACGACTATTAAAGAATTTGTTTATGTCTCGAAAAGCATTTTCCCGAATCGCTATGTAGTTTTTTATTTCAGAATCACTCATGTTTTGAAAGTGAAATCTAAAATTTTCCGATTCAACAATTTTCCAGTTTTGATAGAAGTCATCAAAACCAAATAATAGAAGGCGACTAAATGCGTAATTTGTAGCATTCTTTGTAACGTTTAAATCAATACATTCCTTTGTCGCTTTTCTTGAATTTTCGTAATCTTGTTGCATAAAGTAGCATGTTCCTATATATGCAGAAGCCCACACTCTTCTCCATGAATTGTTAGGTTCATTTTTTATTGTGTATTCAAGATACGGAATCGCTTTTGAATAGTCTTTCTTGTCTGTGTATGTTCTTCCTAATAATAAATTCAAGTCGGGTTTTAAAGAGTCAGTGTCGAGAAATGGTTTAGCATTCTCAATAACTTTATCATAATTCCCAGATTGATATTGATTCCATAAGTCTTTTATGGTCAGATTCTGTCCAAAAGTCAAAAAACTTGTCAGCAGGAAAATTGTCGAGATAAATGTCTTCATGTGAACTTGTTGTGTTGTTGTTTTTATTTTTTACTATTGTGCATAACATCTGTGTAGGTGTAACTTAGTTACACCTATTTCGATTATATTTTTGTTTGCTTATTTATTAAATAGCTGATATTTAGAAATATATTTAGGCGTAATAAATTATGTGCTATTACACCTATCCAATTAGTTAAACAGTTGTTGTTCCTTTTTTTGCTTCTTATATATCTAATTTATCCAATGGATTTGTTGAATGTCCCGGTAAACTTTGTATGTATCTTAAGTCTGTCCCATTTTCAAATAAATGTGTTGCCAAACTATGTCTTAAACTGTGTAAGAAGCCTTTTTCGTAATTTTTGGCAGCAGTCAATGCCTTTTTTAAAATGCTGTAAATACTACTGTCCGTATATTGTCCCCCATCTTCCCCTTCCAGCAACCACTTTTTTTGGTTGATATTGAAGAGAATATTGCCGTAAAGTTAATAATGTTTTTTTACTTACCAAGCTATAATGGTCTTTTTTTATTCCTCAACACTAAGTACATGTATATTCTTATCTGTTTATCCTGTAAATCCTGTCTTTATTTTTTATCCGAAAGCTTTTGAGAAATGTATTTTAGGGATTTAGTGCAGCCCCTGTAGTATCGCGATTTGTTGATTATTTAATTAAACAATTGGATTTGGATTGTCGGTTGAGTTGGTGGTATCGCGGCCTTCGGCGTTGATACGTTTGCGCAACAGGCTGATATTATAATCCTTCAATTTTACATCGTCCACGCCCCGGTAAATGGCCTTGGCGCCATCGGTAATTACGCATATATCGCTCCACAGTTCGTTGTAGATATCCATATTGACATCGGCGTGGCGCGACATTTCATTTTTAAGCAGCACTTGTTTATTGTTCAGCTCCTCTATGCCGTTGATTTCGGCTTCGAAAGCAGTCAAAAATTCGGGCTTCATTCCTTTGGCTTCGAGGGCTGCTTTGTTTCGTTTTACGTTGGCCAACACCATCCGTAAACCTGAAACTACCCCTTCGGTATTTCCGCTACTAATATTAAGCCTCACCGATTTAATGCCCGCATCGGATACCTGAATATCGAGCTGATCGGCAGCAAATTTAAAATAAGCTTCAAGAGCATTCAGTTTGGTACGAAATGCTGCTGATTTTTCATCCACTTCTTTAGTCTTGAGTTTTAGTTCCTTGGCTATTGAAGAGACAGTGATAAGATTTTTACATGCTTCAATTTTTGCAGCTATTGCATCCAAAAATTCAACAGTAAACACAGAGGAGAAAGCCGCAAAATCGGCGATATCCTTACGCACACTTGCAAGAATTACGGCGGCTATCACCACCAATTCTTCGATTTTAAACGAAAACATACGTTTAGCCATTTTTCCTTTTTTTTTATTTGATACGACACTACACAGGCTGCACTAAAAAAATATATATATTTTTGACTGTGTATTTCTTCTTGAAAAATCTCCTTTGTGCTGTCTCCGGCTCCTATATATCTATCAACCTTTGCCTTTGCCTGCGCCTGCGCCTATAACTGCACCTTTTCCTTCCCCCTACCGTTCTCTCGGTTCTTATCGCGGTTCTCTTGTCTCCGATTCACATTCTCTCGTTTCTTATCGGGATTCTCTCGTTTCTTATTAACGTTCTCTTGTTTCTTATTAACGTTCTCTCGTTTCTTATCGGGAATCTCTCGTTTCTTATTAACATTCTCTTGTTTCTTATCGGGAATCTCTCGTTTCTTATTAACGTTCTCTCGATTTTTACGAGCAATCTCTTAAAATACAGACTGCTCCTGCCCTCTTCGAAACCTGACAGGTTTGCAGGACGATACATCGTCTGAACTAATCATGTTCGGATGTAATTTCAATTCCTTGTGGTGCGATTAGAAGTTGCGCTGAATTTATATTAAATAATACTTATAATGTATTTCAATTCCTTGTGGTGCGATTAGAAGGGCGCAACACTACGCAAACCACAAAAGTAGCCAATATTTCAATTCCTTGTGGTGCGATTAGAAGTTAAAGAATCCAACAATAATTAATATGGAAGCAAGATTTCAATTCCTTGTGGTGCGATTAGAAGTTTATCGGAGTAAAGAAGTGATGAGCTAAAGAAGATATTTCAATTCCTTGTGGTGCGATTAGAAGGATAGGCGACCCCCACATTATAATCTCATTTGTGCATTTCAATTCCTTGTGGTGCGATTAGAAGCTGCATCGTTCGCTAATGTAGCAGCCGATTGAGCAATTTCAATTCCTTGTGGTGCGATTAGAAGAGCAAAGCACGCCATTTCGGCAAAGAATAGCTTCATTTCAATTCCTTGTGGTGCGATTAGAAGTTTGCTTTTCAAGCTCAAAAGCCTCTTCCGAGTCCATTTCAATTCCTTGTTGTGCGATTAGAAGGGTAAGTGTCATTTCACCACTTATGTTGGTATCCTGTATTTCAATTCCTTGTGGTGCGATTAGAAGCATATTCCCAGGCTGGCATCCATTCTGTATTTGTGATTTCAATTCCTTGTGGTGCGATTAGAAGTGATTCCAAGTCAGCCAATGAAAGATTTTCACCCATTTCAATTCCTTGTGGTGCGATTAGAAGTTCCAAATCAGATATGGAAGCATCGGCAAGCTCTTATTTTAATTCCTTGTGGTGCGATTAGAAGCAAGGCATGACGCTTGCAGAAGAACTCTACAGCTAATTTCAATTCCTTGTGGTGCGATTAGAAGTCCCTTTTCAAAAACAAACCGTTGTAGTCTTCTATATTTCAATTCCTTGTGGTGCGATTAGAAGCTCTTTTTCAGGCGAGGGTTGAAGGCACGTTTGTTAATTTCAATTCCTTGTGGTGCGATTAGAAGTCCAACCCACCAAAAAACACCTTAGATAAATTTTGATTTCAATTCCTTGTGGTGCGATTAGAAGCTTTACTTGAAGTAACGCCTGATCCGTTTAAATTCTATTTCAATTCCTTGTGGTGCGATTAGAAGTATTGACCATAAGGCAAAAGTGCATGATTTACACGAATTTCAATTCCTTGTGGTGCGATTAGAAGCAGAGGACGAAGCAACATTATTTAATATTGAATAATTTCAATTCCTTGTGGTGCGATTAGAAGTGTACTTCCCCAAATGTACAATTCAGCACTATTTTATTTCAATTCCTTGTGGTGCGATTAGAAGTCCAAATCCGATATGGCAGCATCCGCAAGCTCTTATTTCAATTCCTTGTGGTGCGATTAGAAGTGGCGGTAAGCATAATGCCACATTCGCCCTCTAATATTTCAATTCCTTGTGGTGCGATTAGAAGTTGAGCCATATCAATATCCCTCCGGGCTGTAGTCCATTTCAATTCCTTGTGGTGCGATTAGAAGTGTCATAAAATCTTTTCATTTTTCTTCTTTTTTTAAATTTCAATTCCTTGTGGTGCGATTAGAAGAGCTCACAAAGTTTGAGATATTCAGGCTTATCGACAATTTCAATTCCTTGTGGTGCGATTAGAAGGGTTATCGAAACCAACGATACTTTTTCCGATACCGTATTTCAATTCCTTGTGGTGCGATTAGAAGGTTAAAAGCGACAGTTTTAGTAGACACGTTTAAAGATTTCAATTCCTTGTGGTGCGATTAGAAGAAATAAATCACCTATTTTGCTGAATGCTCCCCATTATTTCAATTCCTTGTGGTGCGATTAGAAGTTAGCAGTTAATTGTACCTTTGTTTTCGTAATCTTAGATTTCAATTCCTTGTGGTGCGATTAGAAGTTAGCAGTTAATTGTACCTTTGTTTTCGTAATCTTAGATTTCAATTCCTTGTGGTGCGATTAGATGTAGTGTAAATACGGTGCTTGCGCCAAGGTAGCAAATTTCAATTCCTTGTGGTGCGATTAGATGTTTCATCCCTTGTGGGTACACCAATTCGCTTAATAAATTTCAATTCCTTGTGGTGCGATTAGATGGTAGAATCGCCTGGACACGGTTTCGACTCTACGACATTTCAATTCCTTGTGGTGCGATTAGATGCGTGACCCTTGAACAGGTACAGGCTTATCCTGCTAATTTCAATTCCTTGTGGTGCGATTAGATGTATTTTACAGCGATGATTCGGACATCGATCTTTTATTTCAATTCCTTGTGGTGCGATTAGATGTAAGCACCTATAAAATAGTAGGATGGTTTATTAGATTTCAATTCCTTGTGGTGCGATTAGATGAGAATATGCAAAAAAGAAAGCCGAAATACAACGCAATTTCAATTCCTTGTGGTGCGATTAGATGCATTTCAGCAAGCGCACTCACGTTTTCCAGAAGTTCATTTCAATTCCTTGTGGTGCGATTAGATGAAAGCCTCCGGTTATTTTATTGAAAAAACCCTTAAATTTCAATTCCTTGTGGTGCGATTAGATGTCTGGTAAACAGATTGTCTTAGTACATAAAGACCTTATTTCAATTCCTTGTGGTGCGATTAGATGTAAACCATATTGATAATGAGGGTATCAATTTGCAATTTCAATTCCTTGTGGTGCGATTAGATGTGGCCTCGACGTAGCGGCTACCGAGTTCTTCAAGGAATTTCAATTCCTTGTGGTGCGATTAGATGTCGTCGGGATCGACGACAAAAAAAGCTGATTTTCAGCTTTCTGGTTTTTTGTTTTTTGCGTTTTTTGTTGTTGAAAGTTGTCGATGTGCAAAAGTATGAAAAACCCTGCACATCGACAACCAATGTATTTATTTGTTTTTCAGTGTGTCAAAGAACTTATTATGATGGGAACGAGCAGGTTTTCCCGCAAAACACTGCGTTCCGACAACTGTCTAAAGAAAATTATCGATACTACCGGGTTCTTTACCAATGATTTGTTTGTCCAGCCATTTTTCTGTTCGCCCCGAGAAAATAATAATGCTATCTTCTTCCTGTTTCATAAATTCTTCTGCCTTCAAAGTTAGTTCTTTTAATTTAACTTCCGATATTTCTCCTTCGAAAACCGAATTTTGTATCCAGTTCAGGTATTTGCGACAAAGTTTGAGCATTTTGCCAACGCGCTTTTCGCCAAAATCATAAACCAAAATTACATACATATTTATATTAGGGTTGAATGACTGAATTTATTCGTTATAATAATCGTACACCAATTGACTTATTTCAGCTGAAAAACCGTATCCGCAAGGCGAAGCCCATTTTACGCAATCTTCGCATCGCAATTGAAAGTTTTCCAATAAATCATTCTTTTTTATATATTCCAAAGCTGCTTTCATATTATTATATGCACTGTTGTAATATTGTTCTGTCATATCGCCAAAGTCGTATGTGAATTCACATGCCTGTTCGGCGAGTGTCAACATCAGGTCTGCTAATAATTCTGGCGAAGGTTTTAAGGTCCGAAAATCGGCAATGGCTTTTCGTGCTACTGAAAAACGCAACTTTGGATTGAAACTTTTGGTGGTAGGATAAAACTCATCGGTTATTAGCTTTTTGTATTTTTCGAACATGGCTTTTTCATCCGGTTGAAGGTAATACTCAAGATATTCCTTCACAGGTTTAATTCCATCGTACATCTCAAGCACAGTTTCGATAATTTGATCTTTATTTAGCGATTGTAAATGCTTTTTAAGTTCTGACTTTGACATATTTTTAAAAACTAATTTATTATATAAAGTTTTCTTTTACTTCAAAATATTTCGAGAGCAAAGTGAGTTTACTCAACAGAAGCATTCTTTTAATTACCGATTGATATTCCGGGGATAGATCTAATTCGTCTATCAGAACAGATTGTGCTTCTAGCTGCTGATAATTGATTGGCAGTTTACTTATCAAATCAATAGTTTTTGTCGATTGATATTCGTACATCTCTTTACTTGTAATTTCTGTTCTATCGCCAAAAAAATATTTAAAGTCAGGGAGAGGCAATGCCGGATTGGCGATTGAATTGAATTTATACATTTCAATTTTAAACAAAGGATAATCGGGATATTGTGCATAATATGCTTTTAAATTTTCGATAAAGCTATCGGTTTCATAATCCAGACGTTTAATTTCGTAATATTTCAGATACGGAATATCGCCCCACTTGTCCTGTAAATCACGAAATCTATCTGCTTGTAAATCTTCTAGTTCGGCATACTCTTCCTCAGTTATTTCCTCTTTGTCTTCTTCCGTTAATCCGAAATCAAGATTGTCAAACTCATCTATATCATCTTCAGTTAATACCTGATTAGTTGGAAGTCCCAGGAGTTCTGCTGTATATTCGTCTTCGGAAATAATGATAGATAGTTCATCTTCCCATTGATCAATATATTGATCTATTTCATTAGCAACTGTTATATCATTTGCATATATCGATTCTGAGAGAGCGATCAGCCGATTCATTTTTTCAACCGCAAAATCAAACTGTCCATCATTATACAATTCTAAATATCTTTTGCGTCGTTCGTTAGGTGTCATTCCATCATATTCCTGCATCAGATAAGGGTCAGGATCATCGAACATGTCGGCTGCATCTTCGTCCCACCCATCATTTTCATCATCAATTATATTATTTTCGTAAATCACTTCAAAATTATCTTTGCCTACAGTTTTTATCAATTGGTTGATAATTCCGGATGTTTGTGCCGGAGTGTAAAAGTTGGTGGCTAAAAACAAAGGTTTTCCATTCTTTCCACATTCTATTTCTATCAGCTCTACCTCTTCTGTATCTTCCTCAAGTATATATTTTGATATTGAATTAAAATCTTTATGTGGCTTAAAACCCAAATCCTCGGCATACTCAATGGAGGCAAAAATTATATTGTGCACAAGGGTATAGTCAACCTTATCTACATCAAGTTGTTCGCACATTTTTTCTTTCATCTCTTCGTAATCGCTTAACGGATAATTAAAATTAAAAAACGTATCCTTTATCCCGACACAAAGTAAATCGACCATATAAACTCCAAATGTAATATTGCCGTTTGTATGAACACGCGATACCACAATTTCAGCCATTCCTTCTTCTTTCCAATTCCTGTTGAGTAAACATTCATACAATGGCAGCAAACGTGCCTTTTTGCGGATATAGGCTTCAGGACTTAATTGCTGCTGTGGTTTTATTTTTTTACTTTTCGCCATTTTTGTTTTTTCTCCAAAAATAATACATTTCAGTTAATCAATTATTCAATTATTTGTTCGTTCTGAGTTTTTTCTGGTAACAACCATAATTTTTATTATTTCTTCATTTTCATCACATAAGTCTTTTAAAAGTTCTTCTTTGATAATGCCTGAATCTTGCAACAATTCTAACCAGAATAAGCTTTCATCTGCTTCTTCTATTACGATACTTATTTTACTAAGTATGTGTTCCAAATTAGTTTATATAATATTTTTATTGAACGCTAAGACGCTATGTCGCTAAGAAACAAAGGAAAATCATTTTAGCGACTTAGCGTCTTGCCGACTTTGCGTTTAAAATAGTATAAATTAATTCTGGTCATTTACATATAAAATTCTGCATTTGATCTGCTTCTACATGCCGCCCGATAATTAGCAGCAACAGAAGTGCCCGAACGCAACAGTTATTTTCCGATTACAGCAACTTCAGACGTTTTCGGTAAAGCCTGAAACAACCGAATTACCCGCAATGCAAAAGCCTTTGTTCTCTCTTTTAATTGTTCCCTAAATTCAATAGTATCCATATCTCTCTTTATTCAATTATTCAATTATTCAGCTACCACCACATTTTAAACGGTTTATATTCTTCCATTCCCAACAGATGTTTGCTGAGTTTGTAGCATTCCAATTTTATCAAATGACGGTAACTTACATTTCGTTTGAGCGATCGGTGTTGAATGGTTTCGTTCAGCCTGTCCTCAAAAGCTTGTACAAATATCTTTTTCCCGGCCGGATTCAGCAGACATTTGTTTAGCTTTTTATCAAAATGTTTTTCCTGAATTTCCCGTTTGTTCAGCACTTTAAAAATCACCCTGTCCACCAGCAGCGGTTTAAACACTTCCGATACGTCTAATGACAGTGAATACCGCCTTTCGCCCGGTGTGTGCAAATAGCTGATGGTAGGATTCAATTGTGTTTGATGAATAGCTCGTAAACATTGCGTATAACACATCATGTTGCCGAACGAAATGAGCGCATTCACTTCGTTTTGCGGAGGTTGTTTGGTGCGGTTTCCCATTTCAAAATCGTTGAGGATCATATCGAATCCTTCGTAATATGTTTGCCGGATATTTCCTTCCAGACCCATTAACTCATCTACAGCTTTGGCATGGGGAATCAGCGAGGCATATTGTTCTATCCGTTCGATGATTGCAGTCAATTCTTTTCCGCGTTTGTCATAATATCTCAGATTTTTCACCATATTGAAGGCTGCTCCTTCGATAAACTTTCGTGCAACAACTATTCGTTTCTTTTTGTCCTGATAATGGTTCGTTTGTGCCAGTAACATTCGCCCGGATAACAATCCATCTTTAGGCATAAACGATCCGGTGTAGTTTTCGTAATAATCGAAGAAATGAACCGAAATGTCATTTTGCCCCAGAAAATTGTACAACGCACTGTTGGCGGTGAGTGAACCAAAAGTGTAAAACTCCGCAATATCTTCCACTGGCAAATACCGTGGCTGACCATTGCGCTCAATGCCATTGGCATCTTCTTCCACCGGCGTAAACTTCAGTGTATTGTCCTTACGCTGCAAAGTGCCAGGATTAAATAAGTAGTATGTCTTTTTCATAAAGTAAATTGTTTTTTATACCCCGAAGGTTTCAAAAACCTTCGGGGTATAAGAGGTATCCTACTCTTCTACATAGCAAAACTCATAATAGCTGCAACTTTTACATATCTTCGAATGGATGACTGCCGGACATTCTTCTTGTTTTATCAGTGCGTCTATTTCGTTTTCCATTTCGTCTATCCGTTTGCGGTCGGTATCGGTGAGTTCTACGGTTTGCGTGTGCCGCATCGACGGATATTCCAGTATGCCCGTTACGCCTTCCACTCCGTTACGCTCCAATACGCGGATATAATACTTTACCTGCCACTCGTGAGCGGCTTCTATTTTGTCCGATTTTTTAATCTCGTGCACAATTTTATTTCTCGCATCGTAAAAATCTATTTTACATCCTTCTATCTCCAGTTCTTCGTAACGCTCGGGACGTTGTGGATAAGTTTCGTCGTGCAGCAACTTTCCTTCGTACACCAGATCTGATGTATGTTCCATATTTATGCCGTTGGCAAACAACCAAAGCTTGCGGTGGCATACGTGATAGTAGTTAAAATGGGTGCCGGTCATATTGAATAATTGAGTAATTGAATAATTCCTATACCCCGAAGGTTTTGGAAACCTTCGGGGTGTGGAAGATTAATTTACCGTATCGGTTTTCCAAAACCTTCGGGGTGTAAGTAAATACTATTCCATATCTATCCACTCATCAATTGTTTCGGAATACACTTTTTGGTTATGATATATTTTGAATTCATCTGTATTGCCAAACCATGCAATTACTTTTTCTCGCCGAAGTTTTGTAGGCTTCAGCGATAGACAGCTTAAATACGAACTCCATGGATATTCTGAAGGATGATCGCAAAAGCCATGTTTTACCGGATTTTGATGTATATAAACGATTACTCTTTTCAGATAATCAATTGTATCCACATGCTTTCTCCTGAACGGATGCTCAAACAGACTTCCGGTGCGTTCGTAGCGTTTGTTGAAAGCCTTAGTGTAAGCATTAAAAAGATTGGAGAACTGCTGATTGACACGTTTGTCCGTTTCCAGTTCCCGAAGGATTCCCGCACCCCGAAGGTTTTGGAAACCTTCGGGGTGTGGAAGATTTCCCCAACAATCCTCCGGAAGTATTTCCACCAAAATATGAAAATGATTCTTCATCAATACCCACGCGTAAGTGTTGGCCACCGGCGAAATATATTTATCGTACAAGGCCATAAAATACTCGTAGTTTTCATTTTCCCGAAACAGATCGCAACTATTGATACCACGATTATAAATATGGTAATACTTTCCTGTCTGTAAAGGTGTTTTTTGTATGGACATATTTTTTTGTTTTTTTTAGACCCTGAAGGTTTCCAAAACCTTCGGGGTCTGGAATTCATGGTGGCGGTAACCTAATCGGTGTTCATAATGGTGATTGTTTTTTGGATGTGGTTAAAGGAAAATCAAGGATAATCCCGATAAATATAAATCAGGATTATCCTTACTATTTAAAGTTGATTTTCGTAATCGAAAGCCATCATTAAATTAATAAGTTTTTGTTCTGCTTTTTCGAGTGCATCAGCACTTTCATTTACAGTTACTACATAACTTGAACATGGTAAGGTTACAAATACATCTGCACCAGCAGTTTCATCAATAATAGGTTTGGCTTTTGGTTTTTCACCATCCTCAATGAGTTTCGCTCTGATGGCTCCTGCTAATTTGTTTGCATTATCACTTACCGCAACAGCCAGTGTTTCCATTAAACTAAAAGTGCGCGCCTGATTGGATGTAATGCGCCAATTTAAAAGAGCATTAGCCAAAGCCGGAATCACTTTTTCTCTTTCCTCTTTGGGTAAAACCAAGCATTTGCCAAAGACATTTTCACTTTCGATCCAACCTAATTCTTTTAAATGTTCAATTTTTTCTTTTGACAATTCAGGTTCGTGTGTATTGACCGATACGGAAAATAATGTGCGAAGATCAACCGCAATATCATAAACAAACAAACCTCCGGTTCTTGCATTGTCGGGAATCCAATTTCTGCGTGGTAATGTACGGTTGTTTGCTGATAAAAACTCATCAATTTCATCATCTGTGAGCAATTTATCCCCTAATCGAACATTTACAGGATGTCTGTCTGGTTTATCACTACGATCGAAAGTCAGGTTTTCTTTATTACTTCCAACATCTGCTAACAAAGGATGTAAAGGTCGCATTGCCGATATTGACAATGGACTTCTGCGTTTTACGGTAATTCCATCACCTGCACGCATCCAACCACCCAATAACTGATCTACATAAGTAGGATCACATGGCGACCAAGGTTCTTTATTTTCTAATTCTTTCTTTGCATTCACATTATAGTTGAATGTAATGGGCGCCATCTGTACATTGAGATTTGAAGTCAATGCATCAAGAATGGAACGCTTAACTTGCTGTCCACTTGAATAGGCTACAACCCTATTAAACTGTGGGTCAAAATAAGTCTTTTGTCCGTCTTGTACACAAAATACGGTATGTTCAGCGTGTTTTAACGCTCTGAGATAAATGTAAGGATTCATACTATTTATTTTTTAAGTTTTTATTTATTTACGACTGCGTATTGAAATCTAATTAGTGTAAGGAAGTAGGGTACATTATCAATAGGCATTGAATGTACTATTTCAGCAATAGAGATTAGCAGCTCTGAATTATCACTTCCTTTTACAATGGAGGTAAGTCCTTCTATAAACTGTTTTTTGTTTACCGAGGCCAACAAGTTACTGACTTCCTGACTTTTTACTTTTTTCGCATTTTTATCACTCATAGAGTAATCGTTGAGGGTTGTCGCTATTTGTAGTGACTTTTCCCATAATTCTTCGTTGTTTAGCATAGATAATAACCAGATTTGATATGTATTAAAATTAATTTTTTTGTCTTCGTCATTAGGATTATATTTTGGGATTATACCTTTAGTCAAGGAATCTTTAAATCCTTTGGGTTCTAATGCATTTACACCTATTGCACCCATTTGACACGCTTTTGTAAAACCTAATTCTGTTCCAAATAATTGCTCTGCAAGCTCAGGTTTTACATTGAAATACTTTTCATATAAATCGTATGGTTGCCTGATTCGGGGTAATTCGAAAGGAATAAATCCAACTGTAATATTAGTCTGCCCCAGACTATAGATATAAGCTGTAAGATTTGTGTCGGGATATGTACGTGCTATACCTATCATTACTTTTGTCCAAGACTGAGTGACCACTTCCATTCCACCATCTTTCATCGAATCGAGTCCGCCAAATGAGGCTGTCGGGTTTGCAGGATTGAATAATCTTTTATCATACCTGTGAGCAATCCATTGCCCGTTCCATGTGTTTATCTGATTTCCTCTTAGTTCAGGAGTCTTATTCAAATAATCCCTATAAAGTTGCCAACCATCATATATGTCTAAAAGAATCCTTTTGTCTGCAAATAAAAGAGATAAACCACTTTGAACTCCCACTCCAAAACCACCTCCAATCCACGATAAATAAACATCATCTTCGTTCAAAGGTAATTTCAGACTTGTTATTTGCCCCGAAGTACTTGCAATCAGATCGAGCGAAGGAAAGCCAATAGCTATACTTGCATCTGCATCATTTTTTGAAATTTTATCCACAAGAGTATCGAGTTTCGCTTTTCTTTCCTGAGGTGTAGGTGTAACCCCTTTCTTTATTCCCTGTACAAATGGAGAATTCGTTACCCATTGCATATATTTCTCATGGTTGAAGAATAGTTCAAAGTATTTCTCTACAAAAAATTGTTTTGCAGAATAATTACTTTTGTACTTTTCGTTGTAAGCTTCAAGAAATATTTTTCCAATATTTGCTGCTATCATATTCTTATATGTTTTTATAAAAATTGTTTTGATGTATCATAAAACTGCGGCTTGGCATACTCAACCAAAAATCCTAATTCTTCATTATAAGCTTTCGAAGGGATAACAAAGGGTTTAGAACCGGTTTTCAATTTATCCAGTCCTGCATGGCCAATAGAGCGGAATGAAACAGGAATTTCCATTTTCGATTGTTCTTCGTAACTTGCATTTTCATATATTTCTCGGTCTGCCTCGTCGATACAGCATACTGAATCTATATCCAGCGTTTCCAATAAGGCTGATTTCGGATTATGCCAGAGTTCTTTGATTTGCCATTGTCCGTCTTTAAACACCGACAATAAATCAATATCTACGAATTTGTTGTCGGTATATACCGAATCAATCAGTTGCTGTGCATTCCGTTCTTTCAATAATTCTCCCGTTGACAATGCCTTGTAGGTTAAGTTTAGAACTTCCATATCGTATGGTAATCCATCCGATTTATTTTCAGGTGGCGTTATTACATATATTGGTTTGAACTTCCCGATTGTATCTTGTGTTCGTTTTCGATTAACGCGTCCAAAGCGTTGAATCAGCGCATCTATCGGGGCGCATTCGGTAATCATTAAATCAAAACTTATATCCAAACTTACTTCTACAACCTGCGTCGAAACGACTAAACAAGCATTTGTGAATTCATTGTATATGTTTTTTAATTCAGATTCTAACTGGCTTCTTTTTCCTCGTTTAAACCGACTATGAATAAGCATTTTATTTGTCTTAGGATAATCCTCATCCAATTGTTGATATAAAACTTGCGCCCGCTTTACCTGATTACATACAAAAAGTATTTTCTGATTGTTTGCTATCGCTTCCTCAATAATCTGTTCTACATTTTCCAATGAATTTACTTTATGGATAATATGTCGGTCGAACGTATCCAATGTGTTTTCATCCAATTTCACTTCATAAACAGCATCCGTTCCTCCCAGTATTTCAACCAATCTCTTGTATAGTTCCGCAGGCATGGTGGCTGTTCCGATATGAATTCGGCAGTTAATACTATAAAGTATCTCTACTATTTTCAACACAATGGCTTGTGTGGTTTCCGAATAGGTATGTATTTCATCCAATATCACATCGCACCCTTTCAGGTCGGTAATCATGGCTTCATACCCTTTTGTTCCGAATACTAACGAAGCCATTTGGTGTGGAGTCAATACTTTAACGGATGCTCCAATGTGTCGTTGCAATATCTTTTCTTCGATTTCCTTACTGCCCAACTTCAAACTCGAAGCAGCATGCAATAGTCGCACTTCTGCATTTGTATCTTTCAAATCCGATTTTATCCGCTCGTACATGGCATTAATAGAAGCCTGAAAAGGTAAGGTGTAAAACACTCTTCCTTTGCATCTACGCAACAGAAAGTCAGTCTTTCCTGCTCCGGTTGGTGCAGTAACCAACGTATGTTTTCTTTTATCGTCAGTTGGGACTAATGATAAGGGATATAGTTCACTTTTCCTTGAATGATAGTAATTCAAATCAGGTTTTATAAAAAGTCGATCCGAGACATTATCTACATCTTTGTACAATGCCGAAGCCAAATGGTCAGCAGCTATCAATACTCCTTTCCAATTGGAATAGCCATAGCTTTTGCTTTCGCAATAATCCACCACTTCGCAGAAACTATCTTTTGCTTCCTGAATACTAATTGCTTTAGTCTCAAATCCGAAATGTTTTAAAATTTCCAATGCATCTTTACTCCATATTTCAAAATCCTTCAAATGCTTTTCAAGTACTTGAGGGTCGTTATCGGTCAAATCCAATATCCCTTTGCCTCCAGCATCCTTATATATTGATTTATGATGAGCCACTACCATATCTATAATCGGGTATTTTTCGTTTTCGTCAAGCAGAGATATGAAAAACAAAGAAGCTAATTCATGTCTGAAGAGGAATCCGGGAGGTCGTTGAAATCCTTTCTCCAATGTTTTCTGAAAAACAGTACTTGCCTTTCCTATATCGTGCATGATTGCACCACGTCTGGCAATTTTGGTGTCCATGCCAAGATTTGTCGCCACTGTTTCAGCAAGCATAGCAACTTCGGTCAAATGTCGAACTAACGAAATCCGTCCATTTTCTTCTCCTTTGGCAAGTATGTGATCCAATTTTCCCATTACATCCCGATTACTGGTTTGCCTGTTATTTCCAACCAACCATGCATGGCTTGTAAATCAGTAAACCGATCGAAACCAACAAGGAATGATTTCTCACTTTCTCCAAACTTCAACTCAAAACCGGTTATTTTATCAAATTCAAGTTCGGTTAATGGCTCAATTTTCAGATCAGGCAACAAAACATCTTCGTTTCGACACAAACAAATATGCTGTTTTGAAGCTTTAATGGCATCATTTTCTGATTCGAAAGCTAAATAAAGGATTGGGTCAATCAATACCCCTCTTTCCAGAATAGATTGGTTACGTACCATCATTTTTTGTTGCGTTTTCTTCTCCCATCCTCTGGTTTGAGTTTGCTCCTGCTGTACACTTATTGATGTGTAAGCTAACTTATGCCTCAGAATAGCTTTCACTTCCAGCTTTTGTCTGATACCTTCAATGATTGATGGTGTCAAAAACTGTTGGCTAAACGTCTTGCTGTCTCTCACAGCTGTCCAGGGTTTTATAAACCCAAACGGACCGGTGTATTTTACTACGTAGTACATGTTTGTTTCGTTTTTTTCTTCCAAACCCTGAAGGTTTTTAAAACCTTCAGGGTTTGGAGGTCATTATTTATTTTATTGCCCCGAATCCAATTCCGGTACTATTTCCTATTCCCACATTCCATGCAAACAATTTTGTTTCGGACTTTCCTTTTATGATTACCGAACACCAGTTGGCACGGTTTTTTATTTCTTTGTAATTAATCAGCTTTGTTGTTGCTCGTGGATTTTCTCTGTCGAACTGTATTTCCAACGTATCATCTTCCAGTCCGGCCAACTTCATTTTAGTCAAGAGTGTTTCTTTCAGCCAAGTGTCCGATTCCGGTTCACTAAACAGAAAGTGTCTGGTCCGTTCGCCTTCTTTTCGTTTTACTAAAACAGGGCTTGCCATATAGAAGTAGTCCCTGTTGGATAAATCAGGGTCTTCTTCCAGTATAATTTCGGAAACCATAAGACTGTTGAACATTTCAGGATCATTTTGGATGCCTCTGATAAGGGATTTGATTATTTCTTTATCATGAGCACTAAAAAATAAACTACTGTATTTTCCCAGCTTTAATCCATCTTTGGTATTTTCACCCTTTTCAAGTCGCGAAAATGAAAACAATGCCACATTTCCATGCAGTTCGTTCCAACCTAACCATTTATGAATAGTTCCCACTAATAAATGCTGGTGATTAAATGGAATTGTATTATTCCCTGAATCAATTTTTAGATGTATTCTCATATATATTCTCTTTTTTCTTTTAAATCCTCTCTTAATTCACTTCTGTTCGATTAATTTTTCATTATACCCCGAAGGTTTTAGAAACCTTCGGGCTGTAATTTACCTTTCGAGGTATGGACTTCTTCCACCTTTCTAATTATTTCCATAACCTTTGCGGTACTGCTTTCCAACTCCTTTACGGTTAATGTTTCCTACACCCCGAAGGTTTCCAAAACCTTCGGGGAGTAATATACCTTTCGAGGTATGGATTTCTTCCACCTTTCTAATTATTTCCATAACCTTCGCGGTACGGCTTTCTAACTCCTTTACGGTTGATGTTTCCGACACCCCGAAGGTTTTCGAAACCTTCGGGGAGTAATATACCTTTCGGGGTATGGATTTCTTCCACCTTTTTAATTACTTCCAAAACCTTCAGGGTATAATAAACCTTCCAAGTATGGATTTCTTCCACCTTTTTAATTATTTCCTTAACCTTCGCGGTATGGTTTTCCTACTCCTTTACGGTTGTTGTTTCCGACACCCCGAAGGTTTTGGAAACCTTCGGGGTATAATAAATAATCATTTCGCTGCTGCTTCGGGAGTTTCTTCGCTGCCTGTTTGCGGATTTTTGATCCGTTTCAGTATGGCGCTAATGGTGTATTCCTTTAGTTTTACACTATCCACTCCTTTGTACAGGGCTGCTCCGGCGTCGCATATTGTGGTGAGTGTGTCCCACAGTTCGTTGGCTTCGGCAATATTGGCACTGGCTACGCGTCCTGTTTTGTTTTTCAGTTCGTTTTGCTCGTTCTTCAGGTTTTGCAGTTCGGTTACTTTCGCGGCAAAGGTGGTGAGCGTTTCGGCTTTCATGCCTTTGACGGTGAGCACAGCCTCGTTGCGTCTGAGGTGTATCAGCAGCGAGTTAGAGGTAGCCACCACCGTTGCCACTTCTTTGTCGTGGATGGCAGTGCGTACTTTGTCGAGCCCAAAATCGTTCAGTTGCATGTCCAATGCAGTACCTGCCAGATGGAGCTAGCCCTGGATACCGTTTAGCTGCAATTGCAACTCTTTAAGAATAGCAGGAATACTTAAAACGGTAACGCTTTTTTGTTGTTTCCGTACATCAGTCGCTTTAAGCAACTGCTCAAAATTCACAATTTTTGTTTCAGTATCAGTTTCGAAACTGTTGGTAAAAACACCCGGGGCAAATGCCTTGAAAGCTTCCTGATCGTTGTGCCAGCTTTTTAACGCCATGCGCAAAGCCATAGGCACATACCCTGCTTTGCAATAAAATCTTTTTTCTTCCATATCATTAAAAATTATAAAATTATAAACAAACAGGTTTGCACCCTTTTCGATTAAATAATTTATTCCTTTAATATCTTATATGCAATTATTCGATTGTATGTTGCGGTCTTTCGATTTAGAATTTCGGTCTTTCGATTCTCTCTTGCTGTCTTTCGATTCAGTCTTGCGGCTTCTCTGTTTTTCCTTGCGTGTTTTCCTTTTTGTCGTTCGTTTTTTGGCAGTACTTTTGCATTCTTTCCATTCACTCTTGCTGCTTTTCGGTTTTGCATTTCGGTGCTTCGCTGCACTTTTGCAGTCTTTTACAACTATCTATCGCTTTTTTGAGCTTATTTATGTTCTGCTTTGCGGGTCTGTGCAACGCCTGTTCAAAAAAAAAACTATCTTGTGCGTAAGCTATCGTTGATTTTCTTCAGTTCACTGCTGATCATTACGTCACCAAATCCCAACGATCCTTTTTCTCCCAATCCGGCATTGTACATTACTTCCATCAGTTGGTGGCTTGCCCGCAGCCTGAAGTTAAACATATAGCCTTTTACTTTTGTCTGTTGCAAAGTGTTGGTTTTTATGGCTATGAGTTTGGAACGGGGCGGTGCAAGCAATTCGAATACAAACTCATCGCTACCCTCATATGGCTTTCCGGTAAAGGCTGCATACTTGTTTTTCAGATTCATCAGCAGTGCTTCGCGGGCATAGCCTGAGTCGGGGGCTTCGTAAATCACCCTGTCAGAATCGGCCACCCTGTGGGTGATACATACCGGCGAGAGGGTGGTATATTCGTGCGCAATACTAAAATCGGGTTGTGGGAGCAGCTCTATGCCGCTTACGCTGAACTGTACTTTGGAGTTTTTATCGCCCAAACAAAAGGTCTGTTCGGAGAACAGTCCGCGGATAAACTCCTCGGTACTACGCTCAGGCAAAAACGATACGATAAAGGCAACACGTTCCGAAAGAATTTCAATACGATCGGATACAATTTTATAGGCAGGAAATATCAAATTGGAGAATGAAAAGAGCTTAAAACGTTTTGTGTCGGTTACAAAACCGTTTTCGTGTAACCACGTCGAGTATTCAACATTAGCACATGCCAATGTGTGGTAAATAAACGAAGATAACTCATATTGATAATTTATCGGTAGAGCATATCCAAAAACTCTTTTGTCGGGGATAAGTGTAATTTTAAAACGCATAAAGTATTTCATTTTGATTAAGGTGTGGCAATATTAAACATAATATTTCAATAATTATGTTTTATTTAAAATTATTTTCATTTTTTGCTAAAAATGTTTTTTTAATTCGCATACAACTGTTTTACAGCATGTTTTTACAAACTTTTTTTCTCTAAAAGAGATGTTTGAAAAGGAAGATGATAAAAAAAGAAGTTAGTGGAAGTTTAGGAAGTTACGAAGTCAGACCGCAACCCACAAACCTTCAAATCTTTCAAATCCTTAAATCTTCAAATCTTTCAAACTATCAAACTCATTTCCGAACCCGGAACTCCTTGTATCGTCCTGAAATTTGTTTACAGTTTTTTGTTTATAATCCTGTATTTACTTTACATTTAGTTTTTATCTTTGTATTATCATATTGAAGCGGAGTTAGGCTCTGCTGAGGAGCAACCTAACAAGGATTAGATATGATTAGCGACAAGTAAGTCAAAAAAGTGGGATAGTTGATTTCAGCTATCCTTTTTTTTTATGACAACGAAGAGCTACTTATGCCTTAAAAAACCTAATACGAGACTGCGGTTTTGGCAGTTTTAGAATATGCTTTCCAATGCTTTTTGAATTCACCTGATTGACTGTGAGCAAATTCAGGTGTTTTCATATCCAAACTGGAGTGAGGTCGATTATTATTGTAAATCATAATTATTCGCTTCAATTCCACTATGGCATGCTCTATCGATTTCAATTTCATTTGATTTAACCACTCATCCTTTAAAATACCATTAACACGCTCTGCTATTGCATTTTCACGAGGATCTCCATTTTCAGTCATACTAATTTGAACCTGATTTTTATTCAGTATCTTGACATAATCACTACAACAGTATTGAACTCCTCTGTCCGAATGGTGAATTAAGCCTTCAGTGCCTTTTTGAACTTGCTTTAAAGCCATTTTTAAGGCTTCAATCGTATATCTTGCTTCTAACGTTTTACCGATTGCCCAACCGACTATTTTCCTGGAATAAGCATCAGTTACTAAATTCAAATAAACGAATCCTGCCACTGTTTCAACATAAGTAATATCACTTACCCATAATTGATTAGCTCGTATTGGAACAAACTCTTTAATCAGGTTTGGATACTTACGTAACCAGTGGTTGCTATAAGTAGTTCTAACTCGCCTTCGTCGCTTTCCAACCAATAATCCATGCTTCCTCAGAAAATCAAAGAAACTATCTCTACCAATGCTTAGCTCTGTCGGTAAACGAGGTTGGATTAGCTCCAACAACTTTCGACCACCAAGTTTAGGCATCATCTCTCGCTGCCTCTCAACTAATTGAAGCAAAATTTCTTCTTTTACTTCTTCTTTATAATTGTATTTGCTTCGCTGATAGTAGGCTTGCCTACTTCTGCCAAACAGGTCGCACAAGGTATCCATATCAAAATCGGAACTTATTGTGCGCAGCTCTGTTACCGTTTGGCTCCAGACTTTTTTCTTATATCAACTTTCAACTCGCGTTCTGCAATATCAATCATTGTGCTTAGGGCCTTGGTTCGAAGTTGTTCCCGTTTTAAATCCTCTTCTAACTTTTTGATTTTTAGCTCGAGAAAGTTCTCTTTATTGGCTTGTTTTGATTCTTTTGGCATTTGACCTTTGGAAATGGGGTTACAGCCCCCAAATTTACGAATCCAATTGTTAATACATTGCTTTCCGCGAATATTATATTTATCCATTAAGTCTTGCTGAGTAAAGCCGCCGCTTAAGTACTCTTGAACTACTTCAAATTTAATATCATCCGGTAATAAATTTACTTTTGCTCGCATAATCCTGTTTTTTGTTTACTTTTTTGTAAACCTATTTCAGGACTAGACACACCTCATAATCCTGTTTTTTGTTTGCTTTTTTTTAAACAAATTTCAGGACGATACACTCGAAACTCTTCAAATCTTCAAATCCCTCAAATCTCTCAAATCTTCAACAAAAAAACGAGAGCCTCACCTCAAGTGAAACCCTCGTTCTGAACGATTGCCTATTTGCAACGAATTACAAATAAGCATTTTTATGCAAAATTATTTCTTAATAATTTTCACAACTTTCAGTTGTTTGTTCTTTTCGATATGAAGGAAATAAACCCCTGCTGATAGTTTTTCTAAATGAATATCTTCATCGTCGGTGCTTACTTTTTGTTTGTAAACATTCGTACCTGCCACATCCATTATTTGCAAAGCACCGTTTCCGGCACCCTTAATGTTCACTACATCAGTAAAAGGATTTGGATACACCTGCAGGTTGTCGGCAAAAGAGTTTCCTGTTCCTGTTACTATTTCAAAGTCAACACTTACTGTAGCAGCTGCTGAAAGGTCCGAAAGCGTGTAAGTTGTGCTTGTTTCAGCCACTGCAACACCGTTAAGTTTCCATTCCTTCAGTTTAAAACCTTCAGCCGGAACAGCTGTAAACACAACGCTTTTACCTTTCTGTACCTGTGCGCCCGTGCTGATAGCCACGCCATCCACCGAGGCGGTAAGCTGTCCGTTTCCATTCACTGTACCGAAAGACACCTGATATTCTTCGGCCGGAGTAGTCAGTGTAAAGCATTCGTTTGCTACTATTTCGTTACTGCCATTTCTTACAGTAAACTTAATTGTATTACCATCTACTTCACCCAACACCCAACGCTGACTATTTCCATCGCTTGGTCTCATACCTCCGAGCTGCCAGTGCATAGATCCGGCATTGTCCACAGGAGCGGCAGTGCGCGTATAATTAGAAGGAGTCCAAACATTATTCTTAACCTGTACACGACGGAAAGTATGACCATGTCCGCAGAAAACCAACTGCACATTGTGTTTGTCGAGTACTGGTCCTAATGTCGACATAGATGTAGGCGTAAAGCTTGTATTCGGAACTTCGTAGTGAATTGTAATTACTTTCCATGTTTTATCAGCATTGGCTGTCAATACTTCGTCCAACCATTTCACCTGTTCGTTCTGACGCTGAGCAGCAGTATATCCTCCACCTTTCGACTCCCAGTCCAAACCAATAACAATCATATTACCATAAACCGAAGCATAAGTACCATCGCCCACTGCATCGATATTGTATTTTGTTGAAGGCTCTAAACTTGGATGTCCGTTCAGGAACTTAATAAATTCGGCATTATTAGTACCCATGTATTCATGATTTCCATAACCCGATACCATGTCGATATTGGCGAAACCTGTCCGTTGATCGAACAACGACGAATAATGTGAGTGATAATCCCAACGGCTATCGTTATCTACGATGTCACCAACATTCAGACTAAAGAATGGCTTTTGTTCCATTGCTTCAATTGTAGCTCCGGCAGCTATCCAGTGTGCCATATCGGCCGGACCTGTTGCCTGTAAATCGCCATAAGCGCTAAACGAGAATTTGCTTGTATTGCTTGTTGTTGTAAATTCTCTTGTAGCCGACCAATTGGTGCCATCGCCTACCTGATAAATATATGTTGTTGCCGGTTCTAATCCTGTCACCGTCACCTTGCTGCCCTTAGCAACACCGCTTCCGGCCACTGCATCGAATTCGAGTATCTTAGTCACTCCGGTGAACTCTGTAAAACTACTTTCGCCTGCCGACTTTTTAGCAAGTTTCATAACCGAAGGCTCAGCAGCTGTTGCCGGATTAGCCATCCACACAATTGTTTTCGATGTAGATGGATCTACTGTAGTCCCCGACCTGATGGCCGAAGGTGTACTTGTAAGCTTTGGTTCAAGCACCCTTACGATGTAGGTATAAGAGTATTTACCATCCTTACCTGCATAGATATTCACCGCCTGAGCCGAAGTTGTAAAATCGAAAGAGGCAATACCATCAGCAGCAGTTACTCCTGTAAGCGCTCCGGCATATACCGTAGCTCCTGCTACCGGCTCATTACTTGTATTGGTTACCAAAATCTTACCCGGTACCCCTACTATGCGTTTAACAGCTGCGATGTTGTAGGTGGCAGTTACAGGTCTTGCGAATGCCGAAAACAAAGAAAAAGCTCCGCTGGTGTCGTCGCCATAGGTGGCAGTTGCTGATATTGGGCTGAAACGAAGCACGTCGTCAGGATTACTGTTTCTCGAAACATCTACCTTGATTGTAGCCAGCGTTTCTACTGCTGCTGCCGAAACATCATTTTTCAACTGAATCGTCAACTGATTATTCGTAGGATTGTAGCTGTAACTTCCTTCGGTAACCGAACCTGCAAAAACAACTGCATTGGTAGCTGCTATTGAAGCATATTGATTTAACTCAATATTAATAGCCAGCTCTTTTACGTCCTGCGATTTGTTTGTATTGATTTTCATTTCAAACACATTACCTACGTGTGCCTGAGCATCGGGCACAAGCGTAATGGTGGTAGCCTCTAGCGTGGGGTCGTTCACGGTAAAAGTGGCTGTGCTTGTTTGTATATTACCAAAATTGTCTTCAATGTGCGACACAACAGTGTGTGTACCGTTCTTAAGTTTTAGACCTGTAAGCGTAGCTGCTGTTCCGGTAGCCGTAAAACCTGTACTTCCGGCTTTGTAAAGCACTCCGTCGATTGTAAAACTTGCACTCGCGATGTTGATACCGCTGATATCATCGCTGTATGTTGTCGATAGGTTGATCTGTCCCGTTTCAAAAATAGCACCCGAAAGGCTTGTTCCGTTTCCTGTCAAACTGCTGATTGTTGGTTTGTTTATGTCTTCATCTATACTTGTAACACGTATATTGTCGATAATAAAATAACCTTTCGTCAATTGTTTACCACCTGTTCCTGAACCGGCTTGCAGAAGTCTGAACATACCATACGAAGGTGTTGTAGTTGAGGGTGGTCCGAGTTGCTTATTGGCACCACCCGCAGGGAAAATAAATTCATGGTATTTCCAGCCTGTCCAGTAAGTATACGATATTTCATTACCGAAAACACTTACTACACTGGCACCTGCACCCGGCGTACTGCCCGGAGGAGAAAACAACTGAAATCTGAACCATATGTTTCCCTGACATTCGGGGGAAGCATAAATCCACATACCTATTTTACGGGGATTGGGAGCTGCAGGTATAACGAAAGCATTTCCCGGAGGAGAATAAAGACATGAAAGCGTTGTATTGGATTCGGCAGCTGTTAAATCCCAGTTAAGCTTTACAGCATATCTTCCAAAGCGTACAGGATCGCCTTTTTCGGCATCCATGAGTTCTACGCTTACCTTTTCACCTCTGTTAATTGTATTTTTGGTCCATCCGCTTACATCTCCATTTTCAAAATCGAGAAGCAACAAGGCGTTGGGATCTATTCCCGGACCACTGGCTGGTTGTGCGCTAACCGTTATCAACCCTGACCCGCAGAGCAACAGCAGAAGCATTAAAATTACTTTTTGCGTTAATCTTTTTTTCTTCATGTTTGTATTAAATTAATTTATAGAATAAAAAATGTTTCTTCTTTTTATGGTTAACTAAAAACAATGCTTAAGTCAGGTAAAACTTGTATTCCTGATTTTCAATAATTTTCGCAAGGTATCTTCGTTCGAAATAAATACCTGTAAATAGGGTGTAAACTTATTATGATAAATGTTAGGGCGTATTAAAGCTGGTAGCAACAGTTTGTGCGCTGTACTTTGGGTGATAAAGATACAGATTATTTTATTCAATGCAAACGTTTGCATTGAATTTTTACATTTTAAAAGTATCATAATAGAAGAACAATAAAAAAACGCTTACTATACTTCATATTAAGCTGAACGGAACACATATAATCCTATCCTTAAGAAATACAAAGGGAGATCATCTTTCATCCGTCCCCTTTCTAAATTCAAGAAATAAAGAGATATACGAATCAGAACACGGACATAAACCGGATAAATCAACTGAAAGCTTGCAAACGTTTGCATCGCCACAAGCTGAATAACTGAATAATTGAAAGGTTTCGTGTTTTGAGTAAATGAGACGATTCGCTGAATCAATTATTCAATTATTCAATTACTAAACAAAAAACGAGAGTCTCACCTAAAGCGAAACTCCCGTTTAATAAGTTAGTTGCCAGCTGCATTTCATCAGGATATCCTGAATAGCAATTTATGTTTTTTTTTGGTGTTTATGCGAAAGATTACGGGGCAAACTATTCCCCCTTTAGGCTTCGGCGTGAGCTCAGTCGAACGGGGGTTAGGGGGTTATTTTACTAATGTTTATGCGAAAGATTACGCGGTGAACCACTCCACGAGCAGCCTAAGCAATATACGATACTCAGATCGAAGCCTTCGAGCGATTCTTCGGGGTGTATCGGTATAATTTCGTATGCATCATTCACTGTCACCACTACCGATTCGCCTTTCCCGTTGCGCACCCTGAAACGGTTGATCTTACACTGCGGACAATTTAATTTTTTCATTCAAGCCTCAAGTTTGATCCTGAAAAATTAAATTTCAGTTTCCTGATGCTGTTCATCCGAAGCATCATCCTCCTCCACAATCACTGTTTTCTCAACAATCTGATCGTTATCGGCTATCATTTGCACTTTCACAGTATCGATGGAAGATAAATTATTGATTTCCTTCACCTGGTCATCTTCGAATCGTAAAATTCTTCCGGGAAACATCTCCACCCAGTTCAGGTTGTGCGTGGCTATAAGAACAGTAGTTCCGGATTTACGGATATTATAAAGCAGATTCACAAGCTCCTTTCCGGTTTCAGGATCGAGATTCCCGGTAGGTTCGTCGGCAAGAATCATTTCGGGAGAATTTAGCAATGCACGCGCTATTACAATGCGCTGCTGCTCGCCACCCGATAATTCGTGCGGCATTTTATAGCCTTTGTTGGCCATGCCAACCTGCTGCAATACACTTGCAATCTGGTCATCAATCAACTCCTTATCTTTCCAGCCGGTGGCTGTGAGCACAAATTCAAGATTTGCATTTACCGATCTGTCAGTAAGCAACTGAAAATCCTGAAAAACAATCCCAATCTGGCGTCGCAGGTAAGGAATCTCCGAACTTTTCAGTGTTGTCAGATCATAATCCAATATCCCTGCAACTCCTGTAGCAACCGGAACTTCGCCATACAAGGATTTAAGCAAGGAACTCTTTCCACTTCCAACTTTACCCAACAAATAAATAAACTCGCCACTGTAAATTTCGAGTTGAACATTTTTAAGTACCAACAATTCACGCTGATAAATATCAACATCAACATATTTTACCAACAGTTTCTTTTCCATAAACAATGTGTTGCTTTAGTATAATTTTATCGATATTTATTTATGGCGTTTTTTGAGTTCGCGACCTAAATCGTCGAGCGAGTAGCCTTTGGAAGTAAGCAGTACAATAAGATGATATACAAGGTCGGAAGCTTCGTAAAGAAAGCCTTCCTCTGTTCCGTTGGTAGCTTCGATAACAGTTTCTACTGCTTCTTCACCTACTTTCTGCGCCATTCGGTTGATACCTTTGCGGAAAAGCGAAGTTGTATACGAACCTTCGGGCATTTCTTTGAAACGTTGCTGTATAAATTGCTGAAGGAAATTAAGGAAGGCGAAGTCACCCTCGTTGGTTTCGCCCCAACAGGTATCGCTTCCGGTATGGCATACCGGCCCAACAGGATTTACTTTGATAAGCAAAGTATCGCTATCGCAATCGACAGCCACCGACACAACATTCAGAAAATTACCGCTCTCCTCTCCTTTTGTCCACAAACGCTGCTTTGATCGGCTGTAAAATGTCACTTTACCACTCTCGTTTGTTTTTTCGAGCGCTTCCTCATTCATGTAACCAAGCATTAATACTTTCGAAGTTAAATTATCTTGTATAATTGCAGGTACCAGTCCTTCTGATTTTTGAAAATCTATATTCATGTTCTATAAGTTTATTCTGTAGAGTATTTACAATGTGCGAAAGTACAAAAAATAGCTTATAATTGCAATTTATTTGGCATATAGTTACGGGGTTCGGAGTTCGGGTTTCGGGTTCTGAGTTCAGACAGGCAAAGGCGTAGCACAGGCAAAGACAAGTTCAACAATTGGTATATTGTCAAATTATCATATTAGCACATTTTCACTGTCTTTATTCTTTGTTCTTCTGTCTAAAGTCTGTAGACTTATTGGCACATAGCATATTATCATATTGGCAAATTGTCTTTTGTCTAATGACCTTCGACTTTTGACCTTTGTCTTTTGTCTTTCAGAAACAAAAATCCCGGAAAATCAACATCTTGAGTTTTCCGGGATTTCAGTTAAATCAGGTGAATGTTATGTTCCTTACATTCTTTTATCATTGCCTCGGGCCAAATACTTGCCTGAATTTCGCCAATGTGTGCTTTGCGCAGGAAGAACATACACAAGCGCGACTGCCCGATACCACCGCCCACCGATAGTGGCAAGGTATCGTCCATCAAGCGTTTGTGAAAATACATTTCAAGCCTTTCCTGTTTTCCTTCAATTTCTAACTGACGCAATAAAGCTGCCTTATCCACACGAATACCCATCGACGAAATTTCGAAAGCGATTTCCAATACCGGATTCCAAAGAATGATATCTCCGTTCAGACCCGGTAAACCATTTTCGGCTATCGTTGACCAATCGTCATAATCGGGCGCACGTCCATCATGTTTTTTTCCATCGCCCAACACGCCGCCGATGCCAATTATAAAAACAGCTTTATGTTTTTTTGCAAATTCGGTTTCTCTTTCCTTCGGCGTTTTATCGGGATACATCTGACGTAACTCTTCTGAATGAATGAAAGTTATTTCGGCCGGGAGATAGGGTTTTATCTGAGGAAAACTCTCGGAAACAAGGTATTCTGTCCGCAAAAGCGTGGCATAAATGCGACGCACTATCATTTTCAGAAAATCGATATTGCGCTCTTCGGCTGTCATCACACGCTCCCAATCCCATTGATCGACATACAAGGAGTGTATATTTCCCAATTCTTCATCGGCACGAATCGCATTCATATCGGTGTAAATACCATAGCCATTTTCTATTCCGTAATCGCCCAGCGTGAGTCTTTTCCATTTAGCCAGCGAATGAACTACTTCGGCACGCACATCGCCCATGTCCATAATAGGAAAATTAACTGCACGTTCGGTACCATTCAGGTCATCGTTTATTCCTGTACCACGAAGTACAAAAAGAGGTGCTGTAACACGGCGCAATCTTAATTCGGCCGAAAGATTTGCCTGAAAAAAATCTTTAATTTTGGTAATCCCTAATTCTGTTTGTTGTAAATTCAGAATAGGGGTATAATGTTGGGGTTTGAAGAAATAACTCATATAAAAATGTGTATTTTATCGTTTCGTTTTAAATTTGCAGCAAAGATAATCATTTTGAAAGATAAAAACACAATTTACATCACACTGGTTTGTAATTTTATTTTAATTACATAGAAAACGCCATTTTTAAGATTTAAAAATGGCGTTTCCCTATCATTTAAATTATTTTGTCTTCTTTTTCCGTTCGTAATATACAAACGAATAAGGATATGGATTTGCTTCGTCGGCCGGAAAATCTTCCTGCGAAATCACTTTCCAGTTTTTCAGGTCAAATTCCGGAAAAAAAGCATCGGCCTGAAATGATGCATGTACCCAGGTAATATACATTGAATCGGCTTTGTCAAGACTCTGCTTGTAGATTGAACTTCCACCGATAATAAAAATCTGCTTTTCATGTTCACACAAGTCAAAAGCATCCTCAAAAGAGCTGGCTTCAAAATAGCCTTCGTTTACCCCTTCAGAAAGCACTGAAGTCAAAACAATATTCTTGCGGTTGGGCAATGGACCATTGGGGAGACTTTCGTAAGTTCGCTTACCCATCAAAATAGCATGCCCCGAAGTAAGTTGTTTGAAATGTTTCAGATCGGCAGGCAGATGCCATGGTAATTTGTTAGCTTTGCCTATTGCATAATTATCGGCAACGGCGGCAATGATCGAAATTTTTGACATAATATTTTACGATTTTTAAATTTACGAGTAATACTTGTAACAAAAATAAATTTTCTCATGAAGAAAATCTCAAGTCCAATAATTCATTCAATAAATTGGAGCTGAGGCTATTTCTTTACAAAAAAGACATTAAACGTAAACGCACAGGATGACAAAAGTACAAATTAAACTGAATAACAATGTAATTTAACCGTTAAACAAAGTATAAATTATACATTTTATTATATAACATTCATTTAAACTGCTACATCTGCTTTTATGTGCGGGTGTGGATTGTAATCAATCAATTCAAAATCATCAATCTTAAAATCGAAAATGCTCTTTACCTCCGGATTTATTTTCATTGTTGGAAGCGGACGTGGTTCGCGACTCAACTGAAGTTCCACCTGCTCGAAATGGTTGGAATAAATATGCGCATCGCCCAGAGTATGAACAAAATCACCCGCTTTAAGTCCGGTTACCTGCGCCATCATTTGCAACAGTAAGGCATAGGAAGCAATATTGAACGGAACGCCAAGAAAAATATCGGCGCTTCGTTGATAAAGCTGAAGACTCAACCGTCCATCGGCCACATAAAACTGAAAAAAAGCATGACAGGGCGGTAAATTCATATTAGGAATGTCAGCTACATTCCAGGCACTTACAATGATCCGGCGGGAATCTGGATTGTTTTTAATCGTATTCACTACTTCTGTAATCTGATCAATATGACCGCCTTTGTAATCGGGCCACGAACGCCATTGATAGCCATAAATATGCCCAAGGTCGCCATTTTCGTCGGCCCATTCGTTCCATATCCTTACGCCGTTTTCCTGCAGGTATTTTACGTTTGTATCTCCATTGAGGAACCAAAGCAGCTCGTGAATAATTGATTTGAGATGAAGTTTTTTAGTTGTCAAACAAGGAAATCCTTCTTCGAGATTAAAACGCATTTGATGCCCGAAAACACTTATCGTACCCGTTCCGGTGCGATCTTCTTTCTTCACGCCTTCGGCCATAACACGTTGCAATAAATCGAGATATTGTTTCATTTTAATAATTTTAATTGTCAGGATTGAATGAGCTTACCAATCCACTTATTGATAAGTTGTTGTAAGTACTCTGAATTCGGTACGCCGGTTGATCTGGTTGGCTTGCTCCTGTTGCTCGGGAGTCAGTTTGCTTACAAATTCCTCGGTGAGAATATCATTTTCTTTTAGAAAAGGATATTTTTTAGCAGCCACAGCATCTACTACGAAAGGTTTTTCCTCGCCATAGCCCACCGAAGTAAGCCTTGCCCTGGCAATTCCTTTCGACACAAGATAATCTACAACAGCTTGCGCACGTCGTTCCGAGAGCACTTTATTGGATTGGTTATTTCCCACAAAATCGGTATGAGCACTCAACTCGATGGATATATTGGGGTTACTTGTGAGAATATCCATCAAAACCTTAAGTCCTGCCTCCGACGATGGCGTCAAATCCCATTTTCCGAATTCATAAAATATATTATCAATCTGAATAGGCTTATAGATGGTGGAAAGCTGAAAGTTTTGAGCAAAAACTTTGTTTTCAATTTGTTCGGAAATCGAAATTTTAGCTTCTTTGTTCAGATAACCACGCGCCGAAGCCATCATAACACATTCGCTGTTTTTTTCGAGTTTCATTCGGTAACTTCCGTCTTTCCTTGTGCTAACGCGAACATTCAATCCTTTATCGCTCACAAGTCTGACAACAGCATCAGGAATTGGCTGAGCTGCTTCATCAAGCACTTTTCCTTCGAGATAATACTCAAAAACAGGAAGTTCAAAACTCCATAATGCATCGTAACCTCTTGTTTCGCCACGGTTCGAGCTGAAAAATCCTTTTTCATCCTTTCCTTCGAAAGTCATCCCAAAATCGTCAGCATTTGAATTCAGCGGAACGCCCATATTTACTACCAACCATCCCTTTCCTTCAGTAGGTGTAGCCTTAAATACATCCAAACCGCCCAAGCCAATATGTCCGTTAGACGAAAAATAGAGTGTACCATCCTGTCGCACAGTTGGAAACATTTCGTCGGCAGCTGTATTTATATCATTGCCCAGATTTTCAATTTCTTTACACTCACCGCCTTCGTATTTGGCTTTCCAAATGTCTTTTCCGCCCTTTCCTTTTGGATGATCCGAAACAAAATACAGTGTTTGTCCATCGGGCGCCATAGCCGGATGTCCTACCGAAACGGTACTGTCCTTGAAAATCTTCAGGTACTTAGGTTCGCTCCAGGCCCCTCCTGCCCTGTTCGAAACAAAAATCTGCGTTCCTAAGCCCGTCACATTCTGCTGATTGGCGCGGGTAAAAAACATTAAATTGCCATCTGGCGAAAACGAACACGCTCCATTGTCGGTGGAAGCCGAATTTATTTCATCATCGATTTTGACTGGTTTTTCCCATTTTCCTGCGGCATTTTTCCGAACCAAATAGAGCTGGTTCAGTTGTAAACCGGTGACAGTAGAATTTTTTTGCAGTACTTTATTATTATACACCCTGTTAGAAGTAAAATACAACACATCGGCATCGGCATTCAGAAACGCCGGACTAAATGAATAAGAACGACGCGCATTTAGGTTTGCCATTTTCTTCACTACATACAAACCGGGATTTGTTTTTAATTTGGCTACCGAATCGACAACCTGTAAACCATTTTTGGCCAACACATTGGCCGAGTCTTTAGCGTATAGTAATTTATAGTTTTTCTCGGCATCGGCATATTTAGCATTGCGTTGCAAAACCTGCGCATAACGCAAAAACACAAGACTGTCTGTATTTCCAAAACGTATTGAGTTATTGTACATTTGTTCGGCATTGTTGTAATTCAAAATGCGCGAACACTCGGCCTGACGAAAGGCAACACGGGCACGCAAATCCTTATCTTTAGCTGGAATTTTAGAAAAGATCCTTTTGTAACTTGTGCCTGCAGCAAAATACTCACCCGACTCAAACTGTTTATCAGCCTTTTTGATGCGTGAGTTTAAACTACATCCCTGCAATAAAAACATTGTAGCAGAAATGAGCAAAAGATACAAGAGTTTCTTCATCATAATCAATAAGTTATGGAGCTATTTGCTTTCGGCGAAAATGGCCGAAAGCAAATTAACTATTACCTGAATTATTAAACAAGTTCGTGAATTACAAGTCCCGAACGCAATTTAGGTTCGAACCATGTAGTTTTAGGAGGCATAATGTTACCACTATCGGCAATGTCGATAATTTGTTTCATCGATACAGGGTAAAGCGCCAAAGCAACGCGCATTTCTCCATTGTCCACACGTTTCTGCAATTCGCCAAGCCCACGTATACCTCCAACAAAGTCAATGCGTTTATCGCTTCTAAGATCTTTTATACCAAGTATTTCATCCAAAATATAACTCGACGAAATAGTTACATCCAACACACCAATAGGGTCGTTGTCGTTATATGTACCTTCTTTAGCGGTAAGCGAATACCATTTTCCCGATAGATACAACGAAAAATTATGCAATTTATTGGGTTTATATATTTCAGTTCCTTTTGGTTCTATCTCAAAGTTCTTTTTAAGTTGCGCAAGAAACTCTTCATCCGTCAGATGATTTAAATCTTTCACAACACGGTTATAGTCGATAATTGTCAACTGATTGTCGGGGAAACAAACAGCCATAAAGAAATTATATTCTTCGTTGCCGGTATGGTTTGGGTTTTGAAGACGTTTTTCGTTCCCTACCAAAGCAGCTGCTGCGCTTCGATGATGTCCATCAGCTATATAAAGTGAAGGTATTTCCTCAAAAATGGCCGTAATGCGTGCTATCTGTTTTTCATCATCAATCACCCAAAAATGATGACCAAAACCATCACCTGGTGCAATAAAATCGTAAACAGGCTCTTTTTTAATCACTTCTGCAACAATCTCATCCAGTTCATCCCGATGCGGATAAGCAAAAAATACCGGTTCGATATTGGCATTGTTCACTCTTACATGCTTCATACGATCTTCTTCCTTGTCGCGACGTGTAAGTTCGTGCTTTTTAATCCGTTCGTTCATATAATCCTCCACCGAGGCACAAACCACCAAACCGGATTGAGTTTTTCCGTTCATGGTCTGAGCATACACATAGTACTTCTCGGTATCGTCCTGCACCAGCCAACCTTCGTTTCTGAATTTACTAAAATTTTCAAAAGCCTTATTATACACCTTTTCATCATGTTCATCAGTTCCCGGTTCAAAATCAATTTCGGGCTTAATAATATGATACAACGACATTGGATTTCCCTGCGCTTCGGCACGGGCTTCTTCAGAATTCAATACATCGTAAGGACGTGAAGCCACTTTTTCTACTAAATTTTCAGGTGGACGAATGCCCTTAAAGGGTTTAATTACAGCCATAATTTTGAGTTTATCTGATTTGAAAGTTAATAAAGTTTATAAGTCACAAAGGTAAGGAAAAATTTAAAAGTTTTCAATCATTTTCAGTAATTCGCATAGTGCAGATTTTATCCGTCCTGTATTTGTCAGGTAATTGTTTCAACAAAAATAATTATCTTTGTTTTGGCTTAAATATTCAGAAAAAAAGACATGAAATCATATCATCTAAAATTGTTGCTTCTGGCTTCTTTTGGGAGCATTTTTCTTGTATCAGGCTTTGCAGGAAATAAGAATACAGCATTCGCCAAAGGAGCCGACGTAAGCTGGCTGCCGCAAATGGAAGCAAGTGGTTATAAATTCCACAATTACAAGGGAAAAGAAGAAGATTGCTTAACGATATTAAAAGATAACGGCATCAACTCCATTCGCTTGCGGACATGGGTTCATCCTTCCGAGAATCCCTTCAGCGGTCATTGCAGTAAAGACGAAACAGTAGCAATGGCTGTCAGAGCTAAAAAACAGGGCATGCGCGTGATGATTGACTTTCATTACAGCGACACCTGGGCCGATCCGGCCAAACAAGTAAAACCAAAAGCATGGGAAGGACTTGATTTTGAAGAGTTAAAGACAGCACTTTACGATTATACCTTTGATGTAATGTCGGCATTGAAAGATGCAGGCGTTACGCCCGAATGGGTACAGGTTGGCAATGAAATCCCTACAGGTATGATTTACCCCGAAGGACATACCGATAACTGGCCACAGCTGGTACAACTTATCAACAAAGGTTACGAGGCCATAAAAGCCGTATCGCCAACTACAAAAGTAATTATTCACGTAGATCAGGGCAATAATAACGAGCGTTTTCGTTGGTGGTTCGACAATGCCACCAAACACGGCGCCAAATACGATATCATCGGCATGTCATTTTATCCTTTCTGGCTCGACAACAAGCCTGACTACAGCGAAATAATTGATGCACTGGAATATAACATGAAAGATATGTCGGCCCGCTATGACAAACAAGTAATGGTTGTGGAAGTTGGTGGGGAGGATTTTAAAGTTGAAAACACCTATCAGATGCTGAAGGAAGTGATAAAAAGAACCAAAGCTGTACCCGCTCAAAATGGATTGGGCGTCTTCTATTGGGAACCTCAGGGAGCGCGTAGCTGGAGTCATTACGGATTGAGCTGCTGGGGAAGCGATGGCAAACCAACCAAAGCTCTGAAAGCTTTTAAAAAGTAATTTGCTGTTTCAATAATTTACAGTAAAGCTTTCGATTAAATACACTATTAAATTTTAAATCAACAAAATAAAGAAAAACAAAAGGAAAAGAAAATTACTTCGTTTTATAGTTTTTTAAAATGAATAGAATTAAAAAAAGACAGTTTTCTGAGAAAATATACCGAAAAAAAAGTAACTTTGTAGAATAAAAAAAAATAACAATATGACACTAACAGAACGCTTTTTAAACTACGTCAGTTTTACTACTACATCTGACGAAAATACAAATATGACGCCCAGTACACCGGGGCAAATGATTTTTGCCAAGTTTTTGGTAGAAGAACTTAAATCTATAGGATTGCAGGAAGTTGAGGTGGATAAAAACGGCTATATAATGGCTACTCTGCCGGCCAATACCGACAAGCAAGTTCCCACAATCGGTTTTATTGCGCATATGGATACCAGCCCCGACATGACTGCAAAACATGTTAAGCCCCGGATTGTAGCAAACTACGATGGAAATGATATTTTGCTCAACGATGAAAAGTTGATTGTACTCGAAACAGAAAAATATCCCGAAATTCTTCAGTACAAAGGTCAGGATATAATTGTAACCGATGGAACTACCCTCCTCGGTGCTGACGATAAAGCCGGATTGGCCGAAATTGTAACTGCAATGGAATACCTGCTGGCTCATCCTGAAATTAAACACGGTAAAATACGCATTGGTTTCACCCCCGACGAAGAAATTGGACAAGGAGCTGACCATTTTGATGTACCGAAATTTGGCGCCGAATGGGCCTATACCATTGATGGTGGCGAAATAGGTGAACTTGAATTCGAAAATTTCAACGCAGCTGCCGCCAAAATTAATTTTCAGGGGCTGAACGTTCATCCGGGTTATGCCAAACATAAAATGCTAAACTCCATGAGAGTAGCTTACCAGTTTGCAAGCATGCTTCCACGCCACGAAACTCCCGAACATACCGAAAAATACGAAGGATTTTACCATTTGGTGGGCATGGAAGGTACTGTCGAAAAATCATCGTTGAGCTATATTATCCGTGACCACGACCGCGATCGTTTCGAACGCCGGAAAAAGGAAATGCAACATTTGGTGAATAAAATTAATGCAGAATTCGGCGAAGGTACAGCCACGCTTGAACTGCGCGACCAGTACTATAACATGCGCGAAAAGGTAGAACCCGTAATGCATGTTGTCGATCTGGCTTTCGAAGCCATGGAAGCTGTTGGAGTAAAACCTAATGTAAAACCTATTCGTGGTGGAACCGATGGTGCCCGTCTTTCGTACGAGGGTCTCCCCTGTCCTAACATTTTTGCCGGTGGTCATAACTTCCACGGACGGTTCGAATATGTCCCTGTTCAGTCAATGGAGAAAGCAATGATGGTGATCGTGAAAATTGCCGAATTACTTGAAAAAAAATAAGCTGATTTCATATAAAAGATGATTTGTTCTTTAGCAGGCTGTAATACGTGCCACGTAAGACTTCAGCAAATCATCCAGATTTTTCTTTTCTCTGATACTATTATTATATAAATATATTTACATTTCGTGTTTTGAAAGTGCAGTTTTTTGATTTATTGAGTATTAACTACAAAAAACTGCACAAAAAGATAACGAAGACAATAAAAAATCAACAAATGAAAACAACAGCATTTACCGATATACACATTGCACTGGGTGCAAAAATGCATGAATTTGCAGGTTATAATATGCCTATTGAATACAGTGGCATCAGCGACGAACATTTGACTGTTCGCAATGGAGTTGGTGTATTCGATGTTTCGCACATGGGCGAATTCTGGGTGAAAGGGCCTCATGCACTTGAGTTTTTACAGAAAGTAACTACAAACGATGTATCGGCACTTACAATAGGAAAAGTGCAATACACTTGTTTCCCCAACGGGAAAGGTGGCATTGTGGACGATTTGCTTGTGTATTATTTTGAGAAAAACAAGTATCTGCTTGTTGTCAATGCTTCGAACATTGAGAAAGACTGGAACTGGTGCGTGGCCAACAATTCGGTAGGTGCCGAGCTGGAAAATGCTTCAGAGTGGATGGCTCAATTGGCTGTTCAGGGACCTAAGGCTACCGAACTGCTGCAAAAGCTAACAACGGTGGACCTCTCCCAAATTCCTTATTATTCATTTGCTACCGGAACATTTGCCGGTGTTGATAATGTGATTCTTTCCAACACAGGTTATACAGGCGCTGGTGGTTTCGAATTGTATTTCTATCCCGAAGATGGAACTAAAATATGGACTGCTTTGTTCGAAACGGGTGCTACTTACGGCATTAAACCCATCGGATTAGGTGCTCGCGACACTTTACGCCTCGAAAAAGGTTTCTGCTTGTACGGCAATGATATTGATGAAACAACATCGCCTATTGAAGCCGGTCTGGGCTGGATTACTAAATTTGTTGATGGTAAAGATTTTATCGATCGTCCGCTGCTCGAAAAACAAAAAGCCGAAGGAGTTGCCCGCAAACTCGTTCGTTTTGAACTAACAGAGCGTGGAATTCCCCGTCATGGATATCAAATTGTAAATGAACAAAATGAGATTATCGGTGAGGTAACTTCGGGGACAATTCTCCCTGACTCAAAGAAAGGAATTGGTATGGGTTATGTGCAATCGGCTTACAGCAAAGCAGGTTCGAAGATTTACATTCAGATCAGGAATAAAAACCTGGAAGCCACTATTGTAAATAAATAAAAAACAGCTGACATTTTTTTGGATTAAAAGAAAAAACAGGTAACTGCCACACATTCAGTTGGGCAGTTACTTTCCAAATCTTTGCAAAAGGTTGTATGACTGATAAATACCAAGTTCGCCCGACTTGCTTAAATCCGATAAACCTTTGGCATCTTCGCCGATAAAGAGGTAAGTCAATGCACGATTAAAATAGGCCTCTGCAAACTCTGCATCACAACTAATTGCCTTCGAGTAATTATAAATGGCCGAACTAAAATCTTTTTGCGTACAAAGGATGTTGGCTTTATTGTAGTAAGCAAATGCAAAATCGGGCTGCAATTCAATTACTTTATCGTAATCGCGCATAATCATTTCCACATCGAACTGCGTCTGCTTTTCGGCAAGAAGCCTGCTGTTTTTTTCTGTTGAATTTTCGCCTTTTTCATTTGCTTCAATAAGAGAATTTTTCTGAAAATCGACCAACTTATACCGTATATTAGCCCTGCAAAAATATGCAATCGTAAAGTTAGGACGAAGTGACAGAGCTTTGTTCAGGTCTTCAACCGAGCTACTAAAATCCTGTACCAATGCAAATTCCAATGCCCGGTGAAAATACAAATCCGCATTCGTTTCATCCTGCGAAATTTTACCGGAGATACTATTAATAGCATCAAAATGCGAACTAATTAAATCGGAGGTAAGCGCTATTTCATTGTTCGTTATTTTGAGCGAGGTACCCAGCAAACGTTTTTTGTTGTAATCCTCCACCATGGGCTGATACAGATTTGTTCTTCTGGTTTCGTCCGCTTTTGCATAATACGACAATACAAAATTCCGCTGATTGACAAGGTCGGCATAATTGTCCTGCACATTTCCCCGCCTCGAGTCTTCATATTTCGACGACGATTGCGAATCATCAATATTCTGCGTTACAAAACGATTGAACATTTCCGTTTTTCGACTGGTAGAGCCTTTCGGAGTACTTTCATCAATCTTATTATCGGCCAGCAATTCATTTTTGGTATTCTTTTTTAGTGCATCTTTATTTTTATCAATCTCATATGCCATTTGCCTGTATTTGAATGCCTCTTTTTTATTGCCCAGGCCAGCCTCAGCATCAGATAAACCCCAGTAAGCCGGAATAAAGTAGGGATATTTTTTGATTATCGCATCAAAATCGGCTTTGGCAGCCCTGAAAAGTCCCAACGAGTTTTCGATAGAGGCTTTTCGGAAGAGAGCATCAAAGTTGGTAGAATCCAGTTTCATTACCATATCCAAATCGGCTAAAGCATTGTTGTTATCACCCAGATTGGCACGTAGCAATCCTCGGTTATAATAAGCTAAATCACTTTTTTTGTCCAACTGAATGGCCTTATCATAATCGGTAAGCGCTTGTCTGAAATTTTTGCGTTTTACATTCAACACACCTCTATTGATGTAATCGCCGGCATAACTCGATTTGTTTTTAATGGCCTGTGTGTAATCTTTGTAGGCCGCATCTTCATCGTTTCGCTGCATCTTAAGCAATGCACGCGCACTCCAGCCCAAGCTATTGGTACTATCGAGCTGAATGTATTGATTAAAAGACGCTTCAGCTCCTAAGGTATCCTTCATCGAAAGCTGAATCACTCCTTTTTCGTAAAACATATTGGTCGATTTGGGACTTTTTTTGATATAGGAGTCTAAATCCGCCATAGCCTCTTCGTATTTTTCGAGCCTGACGAGCGCATCCATCCTGTTAAGCAACAGGTTCAAACTATTGGGACTAAACTGATAAGCTTTAGAAAAGTCATCTACAGCATCGGTATACTGCTTCAATTTCCGGCGTGCATACCCACGAATGTAGTAAGCCTGAGGCAGAAAGGGATTCCTTTCGATTGCTTCCGACGCATCTATTTCAGCACCAAGGTCATCGCCAAGTTGAATTTTGGCCATAGCTCTGTACATATAAGGCTCTGCCAAATATGGTTTTATTTTGATTACCTGATTGAAATACTGAATAGAAAGCACATAGTCCTCAAAATACAAAGCATTTCGACCAATAGTCAAAATGCGCTCTGTATTCAATTGGGAAAAACCCAATATGTAGAAACTACCGAGAATTAGTATGAGTACTGTCTTTTTCAATCTCTGTTTATTAATCAATTCAAAATGCAGATGGTATAAATACTTTTTTTAAGTCCCTACAAAAATGCTAAATATTTCACAATATAAATCGAAGCTGATTGTTTCTTTAGCTTTATTTCAGAAAAGTATTTATTTTTTCTGATACAGAGAGCCTACTCAAACAAGTTTTCCTCGCATCCTCCTGTGGCATTAAAAGTACCGGGGACATCAAAATTCTCGGTAGACGAATAACCAAGGCTTGAATCGTTCAATACTTTTTTCATGTACAAAGCCCAAATTGGCAAAGCCATACTTGCTCCCTGCCCTTCGCCAATGTTATCGAAATGAATGGAACGATCCTCACCACCTACCCAAACGCCTGAAACAAGCGAAGGAGTGTAGCCCATAAACCAACCATCTGAATTATTTTGAGTTGTACCTGTTTTTCCACCCATAGGCATCATCAAACCATAGTTTCGGCGTATTCTTCCACCTGTTCCTCCGTCCACTACCGAACGCATCATATAGATCATCTTATAGGCAGTCGTTTCGCTGAATATCTCATGCATTTTCGGAGCAAAGGTAGCGATCACATTTCCATTGGCATCTTCAATGCGCGAAACGTACACTGGTTCAACCCGTATTCCTTTATTTGGAAACGCTGTGTAAGCATCTACCATTTCGGCAACCGAAATATCGCAAATACCAAGACTTAACGAAACTACTGGATCAAGCTGAGCCCGGATACCAAAAGAATGCATTAATTTAACCATAGCCTCGGGAGTAAACAAACTCATCAGGTAGGCCGAAATCCAGTTATTTGAGTTGGCTAGTCCCCAACGTAAAGTTACCGATTCGCCAATTCGCGATTTGGAGGCGTTACGTGGTGTCCAGGGCTGTCCGTTGCCATCGATAAGTGTAATAGGGCGATTGATGGTTCTGTCGCAGGGTGACATCCCTTCTTCCATCGCCAAAGTATATAAATAAGGCTTCACAGTAGAACCTACCTGACGGCGACCAACATTAACCATATCGTACTGAAACTGCCCGAAATCAGGACCGCCTACATAAGCTTTAACATGTCCGCTTCGTACATCCATCGACATAAAGCCACAGCGCAAGAAATGTTTATGATACCTGATCGAATCCATTGGCGACATCACTGTGTCTATCATACCATTGTAGGAGAATACCTGCATTTCAATTTTTTCGTTGAACAACACCTTTATCTGTTCCTTCGTGAAACCGGCTGCTTTCATTTTAATATAGCGCTCTGTTTGCTTCATCGACCGCTCCATAATGCCGTTGACTTCCTCTTCATTCAGTTTTTTTGAGAATGGGGCATACGAACGTCCTTTTTTCTCTCTGAAAAAAGTTTTTTGAAGCGATTCAATATGTTCTCTAACTGCCTCTTCGGCATATAATTGCATACGCGAATCAATAGTTGTATAAATTTTAAGTCCGTCAGTATAAATATTGTAAGGCGATCCATCGGGCTTTGTATTTTTATTACAGAATCCGAACAAAGGATTGTTTTCCCATTGCCAAAGATCGTCTTTATATTTTTGATCCTGCCAGCTAGCATAATCACTTCTCTTGGGCTCTTTAGCTGTGAGGGTAAGTCGCAAATATTCTCTGAAGTAAGGAGCAAGTCCTAATTTATGATCGGCTTTCTTATAATTCAGTGTCAAAGGCAGCAATTTAAGCGAATCGTATTGCTCCGAAGTAATAAAATCGGCCTTTCGCATTTGGTTGAGCACTACATTTCTGCGGTTTTTTGTTCGTTCGTTGAAACGTACGGGGTTGTACAGCGATGAGTTTTTCAACATCCCTACAAGTGTGGCAGCTTCTTCAATTTTTAATTTGGAAGGACTCTTACTGAAATAAATTTGTGACGCTGACTTTATCCCTACAGCATTATTCAGAAAATCGAACTGATTGAGATATAATGTAATAATTTCTTCTTTTGAATAAAGCCTTTCAAGCTTCACGGATATAACCCACTCAATTGGCTTCTGAAAAGCGCGTTCGATAATGTTTCCGGCTTCGGGAGAATAAAGCTGCTTGGCCAATTGTTGTGTTAAGGTACTTCCTCCTCCGGAACTTTTTATTTGGAAAATGCCTCTGAACACAGCAGCACGCGCCAATGCAATGCCATCTATCCCCGAATGATCGTAGAACCGGACATCTTCAGTAGCCACCAAAGCGTTGATTACATTTTCGGAAATTTGATTGTATTCTGTTTTTACCCTGTTATTTTTACTCTTCGAAAACTGACCTAACACCTGTAAATCAGAAGTGTATATTTCAGTAGCATATTTATTAATCGGATTTTGAAGCTCGTCGATTGGAGGAAGATAGCCAATCCAGCCTATCCAGATAAATACAAAAATAAGTACAATTGACAGTATACCAACACCGAACAATCCCCAAAACCAACGTGAAAATTTTTTACGAAAATTACTTTCCTGAGTCAATTTACCCATAATGAACTAACTTAATTTTAAACACAAAAGTACTAATTTTTTTTGAGTAGAATCAGCACCATTCGAAAAATCGGAAATGGCAAAGAAAAAACATTTATACTTTCATCAACTCACTTATTATTAAATTCGAAATTTGAATTCCTTCGTTCGAAAGCTTCAGTATTCTATTGGATTGAATCATTTTTTTCGAATTTATAAATGGTGTTGAATTTAACATGCAATACTCTGAGAAATCAACACCAAACTGTTTTTCGATGAAATCAATATCTATGCCATCGGCAGTTCTGAGCGATACCATTACATAGTCATTGTATCGATCATTCATGCTAAGCACCTCTTTTTCAAAAGGCACCATTCCATTTTTTATTGCATTAATGTATTTTGTATTCGAAGCAATGTTCCATTGTCTCGAGTTTCCATCGAAAGAATGTGCCGAAGGTCCAACCCCAAGGTAAGGATTCATTTTCCAGTAGGCACTGTTATGACAGGATCGATAGCCGGGTAACGCAAAGTTCGATATTTCATAAGCTTCAAAACCTCTTTCATCCATCTTCTGAAGCATAAGATCGTACATTTCAATCATTACGTCCTCATCAACCACTTGTACCGTACCCATTTCTCGCTGTTTCCACAGGCGAGTACCTTGTTCGTAGGTCAATCCATAGACCGAAATATGTTGTACATCCAGACCATAAGCTGTCTCAAGCTCCTTGCTCCAGTTCTCCATCGTCTGACCAGGAAGTCCGTAAATAAGATCAACACTTATGTTATTTATGCCATGCCGTTTACACTCCTGCACTGCTTTTATAGCCTGTAGGCCACTATGTCGCCGGTTTATTTTTTTGAGAAATTCATCGTCGAAGGATTGAATACCAATGCTGATCCGGTTAAAAGGTAGCTTCATCACATCGTTCAAAAAAGCCGGACTTAAATCATCAGGATTTGCTTCAAAAGTAATCTCTGCATCCTTGTCTACATTATAAGTATCGAAAATAGCATTGAAAATTGATTTAAATTGTAGATAATTTAGAAGACTTGGCGTGCCACCTCCAAAATATATAGTATCTACCTGTTGATTTTTCAAATAATCTTTGCGCAAATGGAGCTCCGAAACGATAGATGTTACTATTTCCGGTATTTTTTGAGGTGCAACCTGGGTATAAAAGTCGCAATAAGTGCAACGTTGTTTGCAAAATGGGATATGTATGTAAATTCCTGCCATATTTTAAAATTCAGAATATCAGTTTTTTGATACCATCAGCAACAAAAAACCAGTTTTTTATTTTACAAAAATACAACAAAATGTTTGTATTTTCAGAAAAACATCTTACCTTTGCACTCGCAATTCAGAAATGATATGCACGGGGTGTAGCGCAGTCCGGTTAGCGCACCTGCTTTGGGAGCAGGGGGTCGTGGGTTCGAATCCCGCTACCCCGACTTAAAAATCAGCCACTTACAGTAAAATGTGAGTGGCTGATTTTGCATCTATACATTTTTATATACATTTTTCTGAATAGAGAAACAACTAAATAACATATATAAAAGTAATAACAATAATGATTTCAAGTACATTACTACTAGAAATTATCCACAATTCCATACAATCCTTTTCTTTCGTTTTTAGCCTTCATATTTAATATCTGATAGTTTGTAAGTTCACTACAATAATAACGGCTATAGGGCTTCGCGTAGCCTTCTGAAACGAGTATGTCATTTACACATCTTCCATCAGGTAAATAGACATAGGCCAATATTCTGCCATAAATATCTAACGGATCCTTGCTTTCGGTTTTGACGGTCAACTTTGTGCCTGGTGGTATGAGCTCAATCAGAAAATTGAGTGATAACCGACCAAGCACCAACAAAAGTTGAGCTGGCAGGTGTGTTTCCCTTTCGTCCTGAATTAATTTCCGACATTGTTTGCTTTCCGGGGCATCTATGCCCAGGAACCTGATTTCTTCTTTGCCTTTTCCGCACAAATTTTCAACAATTAAACCATCTCCATCATTAACATAAGACAAAAAAAGCTGATTTCTCACTAAAGCTGTTTCGTTTATACTGAAATTCATTGTTTTACATTTATTTGCGAATTTTTATGCATATTTAATTATGTGTAAATTTGAGATAAAAATTTCATAATGGAAAATAGAAAATTAATTTCAAATAATAAAAAAGGAGGTAAATTATGGCACGTCAATTAGGGCATGTAAATTACGGTGGTACAATCGGACAAATCC
>JAEAMG010000304.1_pt1 | contig 65127 bp, 45 predicted proteins | sample 8958741 | NCBI WGS metagenome assembly JAEAMG01 (sample SAMN16933256, study PRJNA681125) | bioreactor sludge metagenome | isolation source: anaerobic bioreactor treating anionic surfactant - SDBS | place: India: Bengaluru | collected 2019-02-28 | reverse complement strand
CAGGTTTTATCAATCAGGGCCGAAGCACGCACTGTTCAAAAGAAGAAGCCGTGACGCACAGACAGACTTATCGGTGCGCCCTTGGATTTCCAGATATAAGCCCCGCAAACCCGTGAGCGCCTCAAAAACCACCCACAAAAGGGTCAGATCCATCATCAGACTTTGCATCATTTACTTCTCACTCGTTTTAACTTCCTGACTTCTCTTAGCTTTGCCACTTAAGACAGCATCCACCGCTGGCGGAACCCAGACGGCTGACGCGGGATTTTTCACGCTCAAGGGGAACGTATCACCATAGGCTGACATCTCTTTTTCCAAAAGGCTCAGCATTTCACTGACTTTGCTGTCGCATTTCGACTCGGCCGAGAGATCATTCAGTTCATGCGGGTCGTTCGCCAAATCAAACAACTGCGTCCGGTTTATCAACGGATAACGGATCAGCTTCCAGCGGTCGTCGCGAATCGCTCGCTGACAGTCCCTGTAGCCGGTATAAAGAACATCGCGCACTTTGCTTTTACGGCCACAGATCACAGGCAGAAGAGATTTGCCGTCGACCCCCGCCGGCACGCCAGCACCCGCGATTTCGCAAAACGTCGGAAAAAGATCCATGAGATAGGCCAACGCATCGCTTTTACCCTTCGGAACACCCGGACCCGCGATCACACACGGCACATGCATGCCACCGAACTCGTAGAGATTCTGCTTGCCGAACAGCCCGTGTTCGCCGAGAGAGAGGCCGTTGTCCCCGGTAAATACGATAACCGTGTCGTCCCAATCCCCGCGTTTCTTGAGCGCTTCGAAGATGCGGCCGATGTGGGCATCAAGCCCGGTCACACAGGCGTAGTAGTTTGCTAACTGACGCCGCGTATCATCCGTCGTGCGCGGCCAAGGAGCAAGCTTCTCGTCACGGACAGTCATTTCTCCGTTATCGAACGGATGTTGCGGGAGATAAGCAGGGGAAAGAGGGAGTGTCGCGGGTTCGTACAACGCATGAAACTGCCTCTCGCTCAATCGCGGGTCGTGAGGCACCGGCGGTGCCAGATACATATAGAAAGGCTTCTTGCGGTTCCTCGATTCAAGAAACGCGACAGCGCAATCCCCCATCGCACGGCTGGCATTCGCCCGGCCTCCTGTCACCTTGTCGTCAAGCGAGAGATTGGTTTCAAAAGCTTGAATTCCCTGCGTAAAGGCGTTTCCGGTCTTGCCGGCGTGAAACGTCTGATACCCGGCTGAGGCAAGCACGCGCGGCAGGAACGTTACGGGATTTCCGGCGTTCGGAAGCGCACCTGATGCCTTCGGGATTCGCTGCCACGACCGACCAGTCAGCAACATGGTACGGCTAGGCGTGCAGACGGCGCCGATCATAGAGCCCATCGTATAACAGTGAGTGAAAACCATACCGCGCTCAGCCAGCGCATCCAGATTCGGGGTTTGCAGCACCGAATTACCGAGTGCGTTCAGGCCATCCGCACGATGATCATCGGCGTTGATGTGCAAGATGTTGGGTGGCGCGGCAAAAACGGTTGCACAGTCCCATCCACATGCAAACAGGCTCATCCACACCATCACCAAGAATCTTTTCATGAGTGTCCCCGTCTCGCCATGCCATTCATGCCTCGCCTGAACAAACAACCCTGTTCATCTTCCTCTCAACGCCTCGGTCGTTTTTCGCATTTTAGCACGGCACTATGGCATATTCAACCGCGTTATGTCCCTATCGCATCCCCTGCCTGCCCTTCTCGACCGTCTTTCAACCGCTCGCGACACAACCTTGAAACGGTGGTGGGTCAACTTGTCTAACATTTCGCTGTTTGGTACACTTAAACCACACAATTTTGAGAGCTTTACGTATCACCGAAAGGAAGAGGACTATCATGAAAAGACCTTTAGCCGCCGTCGCGTTAGCCGTGTCGGCTTTAACTGGATTTGCGGAACAGACGACCGACAAGGCACTGGAAGAGGCAAAGGCCGTTCTGGCAAAGATGACGCTGGAGGAAAAAGTCTCCCTCTGCGCCGGCATCAGCACGATGTCGCTAAATCCGATTCCTCGGGTGGGCATCAACAAGGAGTTCTATTTCGACGACAGCTCGTGCAACGTCCGTGCCGAGCTCGACCGCATGACTTTCGCCGCCGCGACCAAACCTGACGATCCCTCCGACCAGTCGACCTCTATGCCAACACTGGAGGTGCTCGCCTCCACATGGGACCGCTCACTGGCGTCCGCTTACGGCCACATGATCGGCAAAGAGCTCCGCGCCCGGAACAAGGATATGATCTTAGGCCCCGGCGTGAACATCATGCGCACCCCTCTGTGCGGCCGCAACTTCGAGTACCTCACTGAGGATCCGACGCTCGGCGCTGCCCTGGTCGTCGAATATATCAAGAGCGTCCAATCCCACGATGTTTCCGCCTGCGTGAAGCATTTCGCGGCGAACAGCCAGGAATGGAACCGCAACTCGGTGGTCGCCACCGTCGACGCGCGCACCTTGCATGAGATCTACCTTCCGATCTTCCGTGCTGCCGTCAAGGACGCTGGCGTTCTGGCCGTCATGAACGCCTACAACAAGCTTGCCGTTCCGGGTGTCTGCGACGCGCAATTCTGCAGCCAAAACGCCTATCTGAACAACGACATCCTGCGCAAGGCATGGGGTTTCAAAGGCCTTGTCGTGACCGACTGGGGCAGTGTCCACGACACCGTTGAGGGCGTCCTGGGCGGCACTGACATCGAGATGAACGCCGGCAACCAGATCCGAATCTTTAAGCCGGAGCCGCTGCTAAAGGCACTCAAGGAAGGCAAGATCGCGGAGTCAAACATCAACGACATGGCCCTGCACACCCTGTACGTCATGGCCAAGATCGGCTTCTTCGACGGCCGCACACGCGATGCGGGCCGCATCAACACAAAGGAACACCAGGACCTCGCACGCCGTGTGGCAGAAGATGGCACGGTCCTTCTCAAAAACGACAAGGGCATCCTGCCGCTCAATCCGCACGCCTTAAAGCGTGTCGTCGTCATGGGCAAAGGCGCCATCACCAAGCACTGCAACGGCGGCTGGAGCGCAGAAGGTAAGCCACCTTACGAGGTCGTTCCGCTGGAAGGCATTACGAACCGCCTCGGCAACACGGTTGCGGTCGTTTACATGCCGCTGACACTCGATGACCAGAACTCCAAGCTCTCAGCCCTTCCCGAGCATGTGATTAACACCTTCGACACCGGCGTCAAAGACCAGGGCATGACCGTCCGCGCGTGGAAGGCCAGCTATTTTTCAAACAAAGAGCTCTCCGGCGCCCCTGCCGCGACAGGATTCCAGCGTGCGTTGAATGTGGACTGGAAGATGAACGCCCCCGTCAAGGAGGTTCAGCCGAACAACTTCTCCGTCCGCTGGGAAGCCAAAGTCGTCGCACCTGAAACAGGAACCTATGTGCTCGGCGCCCGTGCCAACGCCAAGGCCGGAACCCGCGTTTTCGTGGACGGCAACCTTGTCATGGACAACTGGAAATGCCAGTTCCCGACGGCCACCGGCTACGGCGAGGTCGCATTGAAAGCGAAACAGGAATACGCAGTCTCTGTCGACTATACCCTCGGCGAGAACGAAGCCACCTGCTTCTTTGGCTGGCGTCTGCCGTCCGAAAAGGGAATCTCCCTCTCAGAAATGGAGGACACCGTCCGCAAAGCCGATGCTGTCATCGTGCTGACCGGCACCGAACACGGCCACGGTCGCGCGTTGGAATGCGAAGGTGCCGACCGTCCGAACCTGCTCTTGCCTCCGGGCCATGACGAAGCTATCGCCAAGGTGCTCTCCTGGGCACCGAAGGCCGTGATCGTGAATCACTCGGGATCTCCGATGGAGATGCCTTGGATCAGCCAGACTGCGGCGGTCATTCAGTACGGCTATGCGGGAATGGAGGGCGGCAACGCCCTGGCCGCGATCCTCTTCGGCGATGTTAATCCGTCCGGCAAGCTGCCGCACACCTGCCCATTCAAGTTGGCAGACACCCCCGCTGCGATGCTCGGTCAGTACAACGGCACAAATGTCACTTATCAGGAAGGAATCTTTATCGGCTACCGCTGGTACGACAAGAGGGCCATCAAGCCGATGTTCCCTTTCGGCCATGGCCTCTCCTACACGACTTTCAAGTACGGCAAGGTCTCCGCTTCCTCCAGAAAGCTGACGCCTGACGGCGCGCTCACCGTCACCGTCAAAGTCACGAACACCGGCAATCGCGCAGGCAAGGAAATCGTCCAACTCTACGTGCGCGACCTCGCAAAAACTCCGAAAATCGAGCGCGAAGTCCGCGCCCTCAAAAATTTCGCCAAAGTCGATTTGCAGCCGGGCGAGAGCCACTTGGTGACGCTTACGGTCAAGCCGTCTGACCTCACGTATTTCGATGTCAAAGCAAAGAACTTCCGCGCCGACGCAGGCAAGTATGCCGTTGAAATCGGGGCATCCTCCCGCGACATCAAGGGCAAAGCGGAGTTCTCCCTAACGGGCGACTACACCGAGGCCGATTAAGGGCTCAACACATCTTCAGGAGAAACATGGGTATGAGAGACAGAACAGGTTGGTTCGTGACCGCTGCAATGTGCGAATTGTCGGTGATGGCGGCTGATCCTGCGGGGGTATCGTCTCCCGACGGGAAACTCGCGCTCGCGTTCGCTTGCGAAAGCGGGCGTGTTACCTATTCCCTGCAGGCTGACGGCAAGGCGCTGATCCAGGCTTCACCAGTCGGTTATGATGGCGGAACGATGGCAGGCTTGACGCGACGTTCGGCTGATTCGACCTGGAAACCGCTGTGGGGCAAACGCGCCAGTGTCCCGGAGCGCTTCAACGAGATGACGCTAGACTTGACGACCTATCGGCTGGTGGCTCGTGCCTACGATGACGGCGTGGCTTTCCGCTGTCTCGGAGGCACAGGCGCGGAGCGCACGCAATTCTGCTTCGCTGGCGACTACACGGCGTGGTTCTACAACGGCGAACACCACAACCTGGGCCCTGAAAAACTGACGGAAAGCGACGGAAAGCGACTTCCACCGATGACAGTCAAGGCGGCGGACGGCGCCTATTTAGCGGTGCTTGAGGCGGATCTGAGGAACGGCGACCCGCTGGCGCTACAGACCAAGAAGGGCGAAACCGCCTTCAGCCTGGCATCCAAACCGAGCGAGGCCTGGCGGGTTCTCTTATTCGGGCGTACTCCCGGCGAACTCGTGGATTCCCACCTCATCGAACTGCTCAATCCGCCGCCTGCCGAGGGGATGGACTTCTCATGGGTAAAGCCAGGCGTGGCGGTTTGGGATTGGCGCATCAACGGCGCGCAGGTTGACGGCTTCAAGTACGAGATGTCTTATCCTTCGTGGGTTCGGATGGTTGATTTTGCTGCCGAGAATAGCATCCTTTATCTGGTGCTCGACGCCGACTGGTACGGCAAGGAGTTCGCCAAGGAGTCCGATCCGACCCAGGGCGGCTACGCGGGGGATGCGAGAAAGCTGATCGTCTATGCCAAGCAGAAAGGCGTAGGCATCTGGCTCTACCTGAACGATGTAGCCGGGCGGGGCTTTCCGATCGACCAGACTTTGAAGGCCTATGGTGAATGGGGCGCTACCGGCGTGAAGTACGGTTTTATGAAAGGCACCCCGCAGGAAAAGAACGAGCGGACGCGGATGATCACCGAGCTGTGCGCGAAGAACAAGCTGCTCTGCGATTTCCACGACGGACCGGTGCACCCGTATGGACAGATGCGGACGTGGCCGAACGCTGTGACGCGCGAGCTGTGTCACGCGCAACTTGACGCGCACCGCGTGTTCCAGCCAAAGACGTTCGTGACGACCGTTTTTGTCAACATGCTTGCCGGCCCCCTCGACATGAACAACGGCCTCGCCGACCTGACACAGGCTGGACGCGTGGACCAGGCGCAGCCCGTGCCGTCAACGCTGGCGGGCGAAGCCGCACGCACCCTGATCGTATTCTCTGGCGCGACGGTCATTCCCGACATCCCTGAGAACTACCGGAAGCATCCTGAAATTCTCCAGTTCATCGCCGCAGAAAGGCAACCGTGGCGAGAGAGCCGGACGCTCAGCGGCGTGATCGGCGAACACATCGTCATGGCCCGACAGTCGGCAGACGGCGCGTGGCTGGTGGGTGCGGCGACGAACGAAGACCCACGCGAGCTCGACATCCCGCTCGCCTTTCTGGACAAAGGACTCTATGAGGCGCTTGTGATAACGGACGGCGACGACTCGGACTACCGGACCCATGCGGAAAGCTACAAGGCGACACGGCGCGCCTTGATGCGCTCCGACACGATCCGCGTGAAGCTTGCGCCCGGCGGCGGCGCCTGCTTGCTGCTGAAGGCAGCGAACTAAAGAGATCCCGTTTTCCGCGGCGAACCATCTTTCGGAATCGGCGCGTTTACACATGCTCAGAGGGATTTTTAAAAGGCTCATGTAAAACCCATGAACGTGTCTAAAGAGTTAATCTGTTGGGCTTCCATCACGATTGGCCTTGTGGGAAACATAGCCGCCGAAGCGTCCAAGGTGGAGGGCGGCGCATTGTCGCGCAGGATCGCCGACGGGACGTTCGACTGTCTCGATACGATCGCGACGGCAGCCAAGAACAACGGCACGCTGTATTACGCGGACGGGCTCTGGCACAGCCCGTTTCTGGCCACCTCGTGGGACACGCACACGGCTGCGGGAGCCGCCGCGGCGGGGCTATGGCAGTCCGGACTGTTCGATCAGACACCCGATAAAAAAGAGCTCCTCCGCGCCTGGGCCATGGACACCTTTGACCGGGCCATTAAGGACCATCGCAATGCCGACGGGAGCTTCGGCAAAAAAGATGTGCCTGAGAGTCTGTTCTTTCTGGTTGAGCTAAGCTCCGCCTGCCTGCGGATGGATGCCGGACTTGATGCCGGACGCAAATCGGCATGGCAGGAGGCCTTGGCCAAGGGGATCGGACAGCTCGTGGAGACAGGCAACCTCTATAACGACAAGACCAAGCGGAACTGGTATGCGAACGGCAATCTCGAACTGGATGAGACGACCCTTTTGTTCTACGCCTTTAAAGTGACCCACGACGAGCGGTACCGGGAGATGTTCGAGCGGCAGCTGGCCTTCACCCTTTATCCAGACCGGCCAAGGTGGCGTAATTTCGGGCTGTACTACGGCTCCGAGCCGGCACGACCTGACGGGGTGGACGGGAGCGGGTATCTGGCGGAGAACGCCAGCGGCCGACCAGGGTACGATGGCGACTACACACACTTCCAGTCCAGCATCGCGGCGAAGTTGTTCCTTGCGTCGGAAGATCCTCGAATACTCCGGCTGGTCAACCTCTTCCTCAACCAGATGATGCCGCACGTAGATCGGGAGACTTGGATTTTCGACGCTACTGCGGGCAGCCGCCACAGCACCATGCTGCCGCTGACGACTCCGGCCTATGTGGTCTCCGCTTTCGAATGCAACCGAAAGAAACTGTTGGCCGAGATCGACGAGCAGGTGTCGATGACTCTGGCCCACTACAGGAAAGCGGCCAAGGAGGGATGGCTGCATCCGGGGATGTATCGCGGACTTAACGGCGAGCTGGTTACGCTGCTGCAAGCCGCACTGCGTGCCGAGGCCAACAGCAAGAAATCCGTGCATTGAGCGTTGACCGGAAGATCGCGTGGAGACCCGACGGTCTCCGCGCCACCTTGCTTTGAGAGCTATTCGAAAGACTCTGCCTCAAAAAATGCAGAGAACGGGGCTGACACCATTCATGCGCCAGCAGGGACCGGCGGACGGCAGGGACCGGCTAGGCGGTGTGGTGGAAGAAAAAACTGGTGCACACCGCGCGGGACGCGCCCGACATGTCAATCACACAGGATGCGCCCGAGCCTTAATCTCATTGACTTGTCTTAGCGTTACTTATTAAACTAACCCACAATTTCAACACGGTCGATTAAGCTGACGGGCCTTTAAGAAGCGATGCAATGGGCAGCGTTATTCCTGCTCGCATCATACCGGTTCTTTGACGTTTCTTTATCAAACTGAAACCTACAGAGAGACTTCGCATGAAGAGACTGTTTATGATTCTGTTGACGTTGGTCATGGCGCTTTCGGTAACGTCCTGCAATATGCTCAGGGGCCTCGGCAAGGACATTGAACACGTTGGCGACTCCATCGAACACGTTGTTCACTAACCCCCGCCAGCGAGGCAAGAACCAATGAGCAGGCAACGTTGCTTGAACGAGAATGGGTCTAACCAACCTAATCTGACGTTTCTGGACGAGACCCGCACTGAGGGTGTTTGAGAACGTGCCGACAAACAAATAACCGTTTTCAGAAGCCTCCCATTGAACGGGCTCTTATTCTTTACGCCAAGGCCCAACGACGCAACGTTTGAAATCGTTTCTGCCTTGGCGCCTTTTTCATTGCAATCGTTGGTTTTTATGGTGCAAATCGATTCGGAATCACGAACAAAGATAATATGAGGCGGGCCCCAACCCAGCTGGAGATCCACCTGAACCCAGCCGGGCCAGCCTTTGAAACGAGGTGTTCAGCCATGACACGAGAGCGCTTTCTACTGTTGTTTCTGCGCGTGATCGGCACGGTCGCCGGTTCGGCAGCGCTCTGCGCCGTGATGCCGTTCCGCGCCATGGATGCGGCCCATCAGGCACTCGGGATGGGACCCTTGCCGAGCCACCCTATCGTCGTTTATCTCGCCCGCTCGACCTCAGCCTTCTACGCGCTTGTGGGCGCGCTGTTCTGGGCGATCTCCCTTGACCTGATCCGATACCGGCCTCTCGTGCGGGGCACCGGCCTCGCATTCATCGCCTTGGGCATTCTGCTGCTGCTGACCGACATCCAGGCCGGGCTACCCCGATTCTGGCAGATCACAGAGGGGCCGATCAACGCGCTGTTTGGCGTCACCCTCATGTGGGCCGGAACTGCGAGGAAGCCGCACCGGACAAAGGCCGTACCGGAGAGCGCCCTCAGTTGCCCGGCCGGAAGAAGTCAAAATCGACACAACCCCCCGGAACCCGAGTCGCGAAATTGAAAAGTCCGAAACGATAGCCCATGAAATGAGGAAGCGTGTACACCATTTTGAGCGTCCCTCCAATGACCTTCCACGTCTTTCCGTCTAGGCTGTAACCGAAGCTCGCCGTGTCCGCGCTCTGCCTGAAACAACACTTCGCCCGCAGAAAAACCGTCTTCTGCGCGAGCGGAACACGTTCCAGTTCGACGGGCGAACCGGACTCCGCGCTCACCATCACAAGCACCCGGCCGCTGCCGTCGGCTTTCACGCCGACCCAGCCGTATTTCTTCTGCAGCAGCGCGAGACCGGCGCAGTCGCCTTCCTTCATGGCGCTCACATCCATCGAGGTCTCCGCTGAGCACTCCGGCCCAAACGTCCGCTGCGTCAGCGTGTTTCGCGCCGTGAGGAGTTCCGAACTAACGCGTCCAGCGGTGAGCCGTAAAAAACCCGGGCGCTGCGCCAGCGACCAGTATCGGGCGTCCGGGTTATGGTTAAACTGCCAAGCCAGCGGCAGCGCGGCACCGCCTGAAGCGCGATCGAAATCGTCCGCTTCAACGAGGCCCGGAACGCAGCCCGAACTGGCCGGAAGGTCCAGTGTTTCCGGCACCCGGCCGGCCTGGCCCAGTACAGGCCACCCCTCCGCCCACGTAACAGGGACAAGATAAGGGATGCGCCCCACCGCGCCGCAGTCCCGGAACAGATAGGCATACCATGCGCCTTGGGGCGTATCGATGAGCCCACCCTGAGCCACTCCCCTGTCTTGCAACGCGATACGGCCCTCATACGGCCCGGTCAGCTCAGCGGCCCGGTGCACGACGACGGTACGCATGCCGCCTTTAGGCCAGACGATGTTAAACAAATAGTACCGTCCGTTGATCTTGTGCATCTGCGAGCCCTCGGCCGCAAGGCCGTAAGGACGCCCCGCCACCTGGCTGGCGTCCTCGACCAGCACTTTATCAAGTCCTCCAGGCTTGATAGCCGAGGCATCGGCAACCAACTCGACAATCTTAATCCGGCCGCTCCCATAGACCATATAGACGCGGCCGTCGTCGAAGAACAGCGAGTGGTCATGCAGTGCAGGCTTGAAAGACGCGGCCACCCACGGGCCCTTTTCGATATCCTTCGCGGTGTAAACATACGTTTTCCCCGTGGTGCCGGAGAAGGTCGTGACATAATACATGCCGCCGTGATAGCGGAGGCTGCTGGCCCAGGACCCTCCGCCGTAAGCGCTCTTGCCGTTTTCGAGATTGAGCTCATCCACATCGTCGAGGCTATCATAGGCGTAACTCACGTGCCGCCAATTGACGAGATCCAGGGATTTCATGAGCGGTAGCCCCGGGCTCAGGTGCATCGTGGTGCTACTCATATAGTAGGTGTTCCCCACGCGGATCATGGCCATGTCCGGCACGTCGGCCCAGAGGAGCGGGTTACTGGCCTCGGCGCGCGTGCCAGCCGGAATCATGAGCCCCCCCAACACCGCCACCACCGCCCCTGCCAAAACATTCCCCCTGCGTTTCATCGTACCCACGTCCTTCTGCGATTGCGTCTGTCCCGAGACGGCCGACCCGCACTTCGCTTTAACGTCTCCATGTTAACGCTTATGACCGTCGCTCTGAAATTGCACTTTTAGCAATTGGCGTTGAACTTGTCGCCATTTTCCCTTACGAGCCGCGGTTTGAACTGGCGCTCTCACTGATACTCGCGAACGGCAACCGAACCCCGCTCAGCCACTAATCCGCATCGGAGACGGACTCCCTTTCGGATTTTAGCGTCGCCGGAAAGAAGCAAGAGACATTCCAGTCGGGGATTGCTATCCCGACCGACTGTCGTTCACGTCTCAGGAACTTTAGCCCCGTCTTTCCTGATCTTGCGGCTCTGTGACTTGTCCGACTGGCCCACAACCACGTAAAACGCGGGAATGAAGTAGAGCGCCAGAAGCGACGAAACGATGATGCCACCCACAGAGCCGATGCCGATGCTGGAACGCAGCTCGGACCCAAGGCCCTTGCCCGTCGCCATCGGGAGCATGCCGAACAGCGCCGCCACGCAGGACATCAGGATCGGCCTGAATTTTCTCTCCGCCGCGATGAGCAGCGCCTCGCGCTTGAGATACCCATGGTCGCGTCGGAGCGTGTTCACTTCATCGATCAGCAGAATCGCCGCGTTAACCACCACCCCCACCAGCATGATGCCCGCCAGCAAACCGAAGATCGAAAGGGTTGTTCCGGTATAATAGATTGCCATATAGAGCCCCAAATAACTGAACGGAATGGTCATCATGATGATAAACGGCTGCGTCCACGACTCCATCATCGCCGCCAGCAACAAATAGGTCAGGCAAATGGCGATCAAGGTCACCAAGCCGAATTCGCGGATCGCATCCCCCATCTTTTCAGCCATGCCGCCCACCTGCAGTTTGTAGCCGGGGGGCAAAAGCTTTTGGATGATCCCCTTTTGGTTCTTCACAACCGTGCCCAGACCATAGCCCTTCGCGTTGTTGGAATATATAATGATCGTACGGGCCTTATCAGCCCGGATGATCTGCGTCGGCTGCAACTGCTCCTTCATATCCGCCACGGAGCCCAGCAGAAACGGGCGACCGTCCGGCCCCGGCAGATTCAGCGCCGGAACCTGTTCGATGCCTGGCACCTGGGCGAAACGGACGCGCACATCATACGAGCGGTCTCCCTTCTTGTAGGTGGCAGCCTTGATACCATCCACACTCGCACGCAACGACAACCCCAACTCTTGCGACGTGACGCCCATGTCGTGCAAGACCGCACGGTTCGGGCGTATCCGGATCTCGGCCCTGCCAGGACGCACGGAGTGCGTAATGTCCGCGCTGGCCGGATCACGCCGGATCTGGGCAGCGGCCTCCACTCCGATCCGGTTGAGCACCCCCAGATCCGCACCGCTGACCTTCATCTCGACTTGCTGCGAAGACCCGCCGGCCGCGCTGGGAATCATAACCGCCCAGATCACATCCGAAGACGCATTACAGACCCTCCGCATCTCTTCCATCATATCGAAAATACCCTTTTCGGGACGCAGCACCTTAGACTCCAACACCAAGCCCATTTCCACCAGATATGAGCCTTCGCTCATCTGTCCGATCGACCCCTGCGTTTTTCCCGCCAGCAACGTGTAGTGCCGGATGTACGGCTCACCCTTCGGACCTTTGAGGCTCAGCAATTTCCGCGCGACACCTTGGGCGCGCTCAAGCGAGCGGTCGAGATTATAATCCGCCGGGAATTCGAGCCGGACCGTCAACTCACCCTGATCGGTTTGCGTGACAAAGTCCATCTGAACTTTTGGCGCATAGTACCGGAAGGCAACAACCGTCAGCACCGTACATACGATGACAAACAGCCATGGCGCATTCAATATCCAGCCGACAGACCTCACATAGCCGCGCTCAACGCCCGCATAAAACAGAAGCCACGGCCTGAGCGCCCAGGCTAGCGCCTTGTTGATCTTCGCTCCGTATTGATGAGTCATCATCGCCAAAATCGGCGTCAGCGTGAAGCTGATCAGCAACGATGCGAACGTGGCCGCCGTGACCGTCACGGCAAAAGGCGCCAGAAAGCGCCCCGTGATGCTCTTCATGCCGGCGATCGGCAGAAACACCACAATGTTCGTCAGCGCGCTGGCGGCCACCGCCAGGCCAACCTGCGACGTGGCCCGCTCGACAACCTCGCCGATCTCGCCGCTCTTGTTTTTGATTCGATCAAACGCGAACGCGATGTTTTCGAGAACCACGATCGAGTTTGCAACCAGGATGCCCACCGAAATGCCCACCGCACTCATCGTGATCATATTGAGCGTGTAGCCGAACACGCTGAACGCGATCATCGCGATGACAATTGTAACCGGAATGCTGACGAACGCCACAAACGCCATGCGAACATCCGCAAGGAACAACAGCAGCACGAGCCCAGTCAGGATCACGCCGTCGCGGATCGAAAGCAGACCGTCCTTCACCGTCGCATTCACATATTCGCCGTTGTCACGCACCCAGTGAAGCACCATCCCGCCCGGCAATTCGCGCCGCGCCTTTTCGAAGGTTTTCTTTACACCGTTGACCACAGACACCGCATTGGCCTCACCCTTCTTCGTGACTTTGATAACGACCGCCGGGATGCCATCAAAAAAAGCCTTACTCTTCGGCCGCTGCGTGCCAAATTTGAAGGTTGCCACATCACGCAGATAAACGCGCTCGCCCTTCAGCACGCCCACTTCCATATTTCCAAAGTCAGGGATTTCAGAAGCCTCCGCGTCGAACATCAGCGAGACTTCGCGCGTGGCGTCATCGATCTGGCCGCTCGGGATCTTGATGTTATCGCGACTCAGCAGCTGAGCCACCTGCCCCACCATCAGCCCGCGTGCCGAGAGACGCTCGCGGTCCACCTCGACGACCACCTCGCGTTTTTCTCCACCGATCAGCTCAACTTTGGCCACACCACTCAGCGCGGAGAAACGGTCCGTGAGCTGATCGTCCGCATAATCGTATAGATCCTCCAACGGCAGATCACCGGTTAGCGCCAGCGTCACGACGGGTGCCGCGTTAATATCGAATTTCATGATCTGCGGCACTTCCGCATCTTCCGGCAGCTCCTCTCGGATCAGGTCCACCTTTTCGCGGATATCCACGGCGGCCACATCGACATTACGGGAAAGCTCAAACTCCACCAGCACCTGGCAGAAATTGTTCACGCAGGTCGAGCTGATATGCTTGATGCCGTCGACCTGCACCACCGCGTCTTCGATTTTCTTTGCCACCGTGGTCTCGATTTCGTCGGGCGAGGCACCCGGGTAGATCACCTGGATGGTCACATAAGGCACTTCCACCTGCGGCAACAAGTCAACACCAACGTTACGAAAAGCCAGCAGGCCGAATATCGACAGGCAGATCAACAAGGTCGTCATCGCGATCGGACGCTGTATGGAGGCTTTCGCTAAAAACATAAAACCCTCATTTTTCCACTCGGACGGCATCACCTTCGTTCAGCAGCAACATGCCCTCACTGACAAGGTCAGCAGTGGAAAACGCAACCGGATTGCGGATTTCGACGTGGCTTTGCCACGTGAGGCCGGTCTCCGCCCGTATCGAGACCACCTTGCCGTCTTTGACAGCAAACACGACTGTTTTTCCACCGCGCAGCCCCACCATCGCCGTCGGCACGGCCGCAGCCTCGAACTGGCGAAAGACCACCATCGCGTCGCGCAACATGCCGGAAGCCAAGTCCGGCATTCGTTCCACTGCCACACGGATCTCGAAGGTTCGAGTCACCGGATTTACCGACGGGGACTTGTACGTGACAACAGCCTCTTTCCCGTTTGCGAAGCGCACCCGCGTCTGGCCCACCCCGACACGCTCGTAATCCGCCGCGTTCATGGAGAAACAAACCTCATAGACGCGCGGATCGTCCATTTCAAACACAGGGTTGCCCACATTGGCAAAGTCGCCTTTATCAAGCAGCTTACGAGTGATAACTCCGTCAAACGGCGCCACGCCGAGCGAATCAGAGAGATTCTTGCGGACAACCAACAACGTCGTTTCCGCCTGCACGATGCGCACCTTGGCGCTCTCGACAGCGGCACGCACCCGCTCCCGTGTTGCGCCGACCAGCTTAAATTGCAGGTCCGCCTTTTCCCACGTATCCTTTGTGACGGCCTTGGCCTCCTCGTACAGCTTCTTCATGCGGCCTGCGTCGACCTCCGCTTTCGCGTAGGAAGCGTCCGTTTCCAACAGGGCCGCCTCCGCCTCTTTCAGCGCCGCCTTGGCCACGTTTAAATCGTCCTGCGCGAGACGCACACGATTTTCCAACGTGTCCTTATCCACCTGAAACAACGGCTGGCCGGTCTTCACCTGATCGCCCTCGTCCGCCATCACCGCATCAATGGCCCCCGCCACGCGCGAGGACACCGCCGCTGAAAACTTTGTGCGCACCGTACCCTGAACCTTAACACCCTCGGTGAAGGCGTATGCGGGAATCAATTTCCCGACCCTCACAAGCGGCCGCACATCCATAGGCTCAGCCTGTCTGCCCTTTTTTTTGCAGCCTTCAGCCATTGCGAGCATAGCCAGCCCGGCGCTCAAAAAAATGAACTTCGTTTGCATTGTCTCATTTCCGATCTTTTAACAGACCCTCCAGCAAGCCCTCTTCGCGGAACGCTTCCGCCGTCTCTTTTTCCATCCTACGCGTCTCGCCCAGGCCCACGCCCGTCGCGTCACGCAGCACGACCTCCGCCAGCGCGTACGCATACTCCGTCGCAACGGCCCGCACACGGGCACTCTCGAGTTCCGCCAGCTTGTCGAGAACTTCCGACAGCGTTTCCTGTCCTTCTTCGTGCCGCGCCCGCGCCACCTGATAATCCATGTCTGCCGCCCGCAGGAGCTGAACCGCCACCTCCTGCTGCTCGAAGCTCCGATGCCAGTTCTGATAGGCTTCGAAGGTCGAGACCATGAGCGTCAGCGCACGGTCTTCCTGCGTCTGAAATTCAGCCTGTTTGCGTGCCTTGGCCTCGCGGTAGGCATTGACGCTCTGGAACCCATTGAACACCGACAGCACCGCGCTGAGCCCGCCCGCCCAATAACGTGTCGGCAACTGCATCGATTCCGACGTGTAGTTTGCGGAGGCAGACCCGTAGAGGTCCGGAAGAAAACCCGCCAGCGCACGCAAGACCTCGGTCCTGCTGATTTCAATCGTCTGGTCACCCGCCCACAGCTCCTTCCTGTTGACCAGCGTCTGCCACAGGTGCTCTTCGGCTGTCACCGCCTTCACCTGCTCGCGAGCCAGACGACGGGCTCCGCCATTTTCATCCGTCAGCATCCAGTCCCTCGCCAGCACCTCCGTCATCGAGCCGCCGTCCACCTTGACCTGCTCCAGCGGCCAAAAGCGCAGGATCTCGAAGAGTTGCGCGCGCGTCAGCGTCAACGCGTCATTCGCCTGCCGCAACCGGAGGCTGTCCGAAGCCAACCGCGCTTTTGCTCGCGCCTGCTCCGCCGAAAGCGCGTATCCCTGCTGCGCCAGCGCATCGATTTGTTCCGACAGCGTGCGTGTGGCCTCGCGCTGACGCTCATACGTTTTCAACATCTCGCCGGAAACGGCCGCTTTGTAAAACAGAGACGCCACCTGTACGTCAAGCAGCTCTTCGGCACGCGCCCATACCAACTCCCGCGCCCGGAACGCCTTCTTCGCCTCCGAGAAGAGCAGCCACGCGCTTGGCGTGAAGAGCGGCTGCGTCAAGGTCATCGCCGCGCTGTTCACATATTGGTCATTCATCTGCACTGACATCGCGCCGATATTCCGGTTGATCGGCACGTCCGTCGCCTGCCGTGAGAAGGTCGCCTCCACCTGTGGCAAGAAAGCGGAGAACGTCGTTGCGCGCCGGATCTGCGCCAACTGCAGGTCCAGCTTCGCCTGCGTCAGCTTCAGCGTTCGCGACCTCGCCAAGCGCAGCGCGTCAGCAAGGGTGAGCGTGGCGCTGTTGGTTGCGAAATATGCGCGCGTCTCCTCTTGCAGCGCGCCCCGAAAGCGCGCCGCATCCTCCGAGCGCTCCTCGTACCCCGGCGTGCGACAGCCTGCAAACACAAGCGGCGACATCGTTAAGACAGCATATTTACAGGCGATTTTCATCATCAGGCACTCAATCGACTTTACGCTGGAAAGACAAGCGGGCGAAAATTCCCGCACAAATGTGATCGGCCACCTTTTCAAGCCACTCTTTGATCGGCATATCAGGCAAGCAGAAGCGCGCGCCCCATGCTTGTTTCGTGAGCGCATAGATCACGCATTGCGCGTTTACTGTGCTGGCCCACAGGCTCACCTCGACGGGGTCATCCTCTTTCATCGCCATGCGCAGCAGGCGTGCGAAGCACTGTCGCACGGGCTTCGCAAACTTGTCTTCGATGTCCTGCGTCAGATCAGACGGCACACACTCCTCCATGCCCATCAGCCTCGCCACCCAGAGGTCGGGAGGTTTGCTCGCCGCACAAATCGCCAGCGAGCGCCTGATCCACGTTTCCATCGCCCTCCGCCAAGTTACCTCATCGCAAACCGTATCGGGAATCGCCATCAGCGGCTTGCCCGTGTTCTCAAAAAGTACGGCGACGACCGCCTTGTAGAGTTCCGCTTTCGATCTGAAATAATAATTCACAAGCGCCACGTTAACCTGTGCCTCCGCGCAGATCATCCGCGTAGTCGCATCCCGGAAGCCGTGTTCGGCAAACACTTTCGTCGCGGCATATAAGATCCTTTCCTGTGTCGTTTTAGATTCCGCCACGCTCCTGTTCGCTCGTGTTTTGCCGCGCATAGGTAACTCCTGTGTATTAAACATATGATTAAATTATTCGTTTGACAACATGATGTAAAGCGAAAATTGAAATGTTTTTCCCATTGCGGTTGAGTCTCGCGCCGGTCTGACCTATCATTACACCATGGCTGCCGAAAAAGACGGGTTCACTTATTACTGCGCGGATCATCTACTGATTGAAAGCGCCTTGGCTTCCTATGTTGAACGCCACACGTTGTTTCGGCGTGTTTCACGTTTGGGAATCGCCGTTTCCGGCGGCGCCGACTCGGTGGCCCTGTTCCATCTGCTGTTGCCGCTATGCCGCAAGGCCGATATCGACGTCACGCTGCTCCACCTGAATCATGGCTTGCGTGCCGAAGCCGAGGACGATGAGCGGTCTGTACGCGCCTTGGCAGCAGACGCGGACATCCCCTGCCTATCACACCGCGCTATGCTCGCCTATCCCCCGCCGGCAGGGAAGTCCCTTGAAATGTCCGCGCGTGCAGCGCGCATGGCCTTTTTTCAGCACTGTTTCAAGGAGGCCCGCCTGGATGCAGTTGCCACGGGCCACCAAGCCGACGATGTAGCTGAAACGCTTCTGCTGCGGCTCGCGAGAGGCGCCGGCGCAGCGGGACTCTCTGGTCTGCGCCCCCGCTCGACAACAGGCAACTGCCGATTGATCCGACCGCTGCTTGCGATTTCCGCCCATGCCCTCCGCGCATGGCTGCGCGAACATGGCTTCGACTGGCGAGAGGACGCCTCGAACCGCGACGACTCTATTCCCCGCAACTTTATCCGCAACAGCCTGTTACCGCGTCTGGAAGAGACCTGGGTTCCCCATCTGCGTGCCCGGCTCTGCCAGTCGGCTGAAACCTTGCGTGAAGACGATGCCCTGCTCGAAGCACTGGCCAGCCAGCAGCTCATCACCCTGTCGGCAGGCGGGACTGAGGAAACGCCTTCGCGTTTACCGGTCGCCTTTTTGCTCAGACAGCCAATTGCGCTGCAGCGGCGCATCCTGCGCCAGTGGCTCTACAGACAGTCGCAGGCCCCAGCTGCGGGCCTTGAAAGTGTCCACGCGCTATTGGCGCACTGCCAGAAGTCGGGCAACTGGCAACGCGCGCTTCCCGGCAATACGATCGCCGTCTGCCGTGACGCTTTTCTCTCCGTCACGGCACACAGGAATCAAGCCGCAGAGAGCCCCCCCGCCGCCATTTCCATCACCTCTCCCCTCCCTCTGTACTGGGGAGACCTCGAAATCACGGCTATCCAAGACAAAGGCGTGTTCAGCCTGTCGGAGGGCATCGGCCATTATCCATCCGTTTGTTCGCTGAGCGCCGCCGCAGTCGCAGGCAAGCGCCTACATCTTCGAGCCCGACAGCCGGGCGACCGTATCGCTCCGACGGGCCTAAGAGGTTCAAAAAAAATCCAGGATCTTTTCGTGGACGAGAAGATCCCGGAAGAACTGCGTGATGCGATCCCGCTGGTGGTCTGCGATGACGAAATCGCGTGGGTTCCCGGCTACCGCGTGGCACGACGGTTCGCCGTTCCCGCGCCCGACGCGCCCTGCCTACGGATCACCGTCACGCGAGCGGCACACCCGGGAAACGCGCACGTCGCGCCTGCGCTTTGATCCCAGCCGCCGCGCCTTAACCCAAATAAGCACCCTGCTCGCGCAACACCTTCTGTATGTCGGCAACGGGCACGTCACGCGGACGCGCACCGGCCTTGGCTGCCAGCGCCGCGGCCACGCCCGCAGCATGGCCCGTCACCACGCACACGGGGATCAACCGCACACGGTCGATCAGGTCCGGCGCACACGAGATGCACCGGCCCGCAGCGATCACGTTGTCGACCGTCTTCGGCAGGAGCGCCCCGTATGGAATCGCGAAAGCCGGCTTCTTCAGCGCATCGTCGCCGGAAAACGCCACAGCATCAGGAAAGACCTGGCCAGCAACAGCCCCCTTCTTATCGATCCGCGTAACGCCCTCCAGGAGCCGAGTCGCTCGAACGCCAAGCTGCGGGGTGGTCTGCATCAAAAACACATCTTCGTACCCCGGCGTTTTCCGAACTTTTTGCACATAATTCCAGGCTGATTTACGGTGCATCATTTCGATCCTCGACAAGTCGCGCACGTCTAGGCCGTTGCCCTTGGGCCCCATATTGTTCACCCACCGCGTGGACTTGAGCGGCTCCAGCGAGCCCAAATTCAATTTCGCGTCTTTAGGGGCTTTTGACTTATCGATACGGTCATAGTTGCCCAGCCGGTAGACAAAACCCAGCGCATGCGAGATCTGACCGTATGTCGCACCCGCCTGATGAAACACGTCGCCATCACCTGAAGCATCCACAACCACCTTGGCTAAGATCGCCTGTCGACCCTGCTTGCTCTCGAAGACAACGCCCTGGACCGCATTTCCAGCCTGGATCACGTCCACACCCCAGGAGTGGAAAAACATGTCCACCTTCGCCTCCTGGATCATGTCATCCATCAACACCTTGGCAGCCTCAGGGTCGACCGTTGGCTGATACACCTTCGGGTCTCGACAAACGATCGCGCCATCACCCATACCTTCGAGCCGCTTCAGGAACTCCTCGCAAAGTCCGCGCGTCACCAGCTTAAACTCGCCATTCACCCGCTCGCCCGTGCCGATCACGATCAGCACCATGCCGTTTGTAAAAAGTCCGCCCAAGCTTCCATAGCGCTCCACCAGAGCCACCTTCGCACCGGCTCTGGACGCTGCCACAGCCGCTGCAAAGCCAGCGGCACCGCCGCCCACGACAACCACGTCCGCCCTGTGAAACACCGGCAACTCACGCGCCGGTTGCAGCACCTTTCCACCTTCCATATACGCAGAAGGCCCGTCCTGCATGGTCGGCTGAACCACCTTGATGTTTTTGGCGAAACCTGCCCGCTCGGGATCACCGTCCGAGGCTTCGTCAGCGAACCCGCGCCCCACAAACATTCCGATGCCCGCCGCGGTTCCCCCCATACCGAGCCGCCTGATCATCTCCCTGCGTGTAAATCCTGCGTTCATGTCCATTCTCCTTCTTTCAACATTAAAACCAAACGGCTTTCAGTATATCGCATCGTCCGGTCCTGACAACCAGATTATTTGCGCCCATCACATTCCTGCGGGGCCCCGTCTGACAACGCGCGCGGGTGCGCCTTGTCGTACTCCTCTTTCAGACGCGCGATTGAAACATGCGTGTAAATCTGTGTGGTCGACAGGCTGGCGTGCCCCAGCATCTCCTGAACGCTCCGCAAGTCGGCGCCCGCATCCAGCAGATGCGTGGCAAAACTATGTCGCAGTTTGTGAGGCGTGAATTCCGTCGGCAGTCCCGCCGCCTTCAGCCAGGTCTTCATCTGCCGTTCGATGGACCGCGGGGTGAGCGGCCCGCCCTGCGTGTTCAAAAATACGGGAGACGAATCTTTAGCCGCGTCCGGCCAGAGCGCTCCGGCATGCGCGCGCATAGCCTGCAAGGCGCGGCAGGCCGGGCCACCCAAGACGCACAGCCGCTGCTTGCGGCCCTTGCCTTCCACAATCGTCGTACCTTGATTAAACCGGATGGTACCCCACTTGAGCGCGGCCATCTCACTGATACGGCAGCCCGTGCTGTAAAGCGTTTCGAAGATCGCCGTATCGCGCAAGGCGGCGTACTCGGCGACCGGCGAAAGCGCCCCCCCGCGACGTGCGCGAAGCGCCGCAAGCGACGCCAACGGGGCACCCAGCAGCGCCTCGATCTCTTTCACCCCCAAGACGTTGGGCAAACGTCGTCCCAGACGCGGCCCGCGCAAGCCGGCAAACGGATTGGCCTGAACGCAGCCCTCGCGTTCAAGGTAACGATAGAACGCGCGGAGCGAGGAAAGCTTGCGGCGCGTGGTCGTGGGCGTCCAGCCGCTGCGGTGGAAGGCCACGAGAAAGGACCGAGCCTGCTCGCGTTGCGGCAGGTCCCAGCGGAAGGGCTGCTTCACCGAGACGTCAGGCCACACGAACGCCGCATACTGGCCGATGTCCTGCACATATCCCGATACCGTATGCTCGGACGCGTTGCGCTCAGCGCGCAAATAGGTGACAAAACTGAGGACGGCCCCATCTCCCGCCACATCGCTGCGGTTCGGTAACGGCTCGGGCGGGGCGTTACTCGTCCGCACTTCCAGTTCATAGAAGCCGTCCTCATCCACGTTCATGCGCGTCCCTTTATGCTTTGGCCTCTTCTTCTTTGTCGCCCTTGCCCTTTTTGTTCAAACCGAGCTGCTCCACGTACCGGTCAAAATCCGCAATTTGAGCCTTATAGCGGAAGATCATCCGCTTCATCGCGTAACGCTGCCGGGGTGAGAGCGACTTTTTACGGCTGAACTGCTCCTGCAAGCTGGTGTAGAATGCGTGATCATCGAACGTCATTTTGCCGCGCGCGACCGGCTCCTGCCACGCTGTCACCTGACCGAGCATGCCGAGCAGCAGGGGGCTCTCATTATCGGGGGGCAATTCAGAATCCTCCGCCACCAGCTTCAGATCCTGCTTCACCGTTTCGTAATTCTCGATCTGGGCCGCATTCTGCGTAATGATCCGGTCGAGCGCCGCAAGTTGCCGCTCGCTGAGCTTCCGTCCGCTTTCGGCCTGCTGCTTGAGAGAATCGATGAAGGTGGATTGACTTTCGGAAAACTGAAGCTTCTTCAGCACCTCAAATCTTCGCATGGAGTCTTCGCTGCTGGGCGCCGCCAAATCGCGGGCGACCTCCTCGTCGAATCCCAGCTCGGCAAGCGTCTGCTCGGAATCCTGTATCTGTGCGCGGTATCTGACCGCGATCTTGGCCAACGCGCTGAGCTGCTTGTCGGAAACCGCCTTCTCGCCCTTCTCGAGCTGCTCCTTCACCGAGGTAACAAAGCGCTCGTCACTGTATTTCCGCTTGCCGCGCTGCACCTCCGGCCCCCACGCTTTAACCTGCTCAAGCATCGACAACACCCCTGCAACTTTCTTCGAGTCCGCAGGCGGCTCTTTGGCCAAGTCCATCCAGAGTTTGAACTGCTTGAAGAAGTCGGACATCATGTGAGACCACTCGACGCGGCCTTCTTCAATTTCGTCGAGGCTCTCTTCCATTTTGGCCGTAAATCCGACGTCAAAGAGTTGCGCGAGCTTGTCGACAAGCAGGTCATTCACCTCGAGCCCTAACGAGGTCGGTGCCAACTGACGTTTTTCACGCGTTGTGTAATCGCGCGAGTTCAGCGTCTCAATGATCGACGCATAGGTAGAGGGGCGACCCACGCCGTTCGCCTCCAGCGCCCGGATGAGCGACGCTTCGCTGTAACGGGCAGGTGGCTTCGTCTCTTTACGCTCACTCAGCCAGTCAATGAGCACCAGGGGGTCGCCGACCGCCAAAGGAGGCAGGCGTTCGACCTCATCGACCTCTTCCTCCGAATCATCTTCCTCCGGCTTCTTTTTGCGGATGTCCAGAGCCATAACCTTAAGAAACCCGTCGAACAGCACCTCCGAGGAGGCCGCCGAAAACGCGAAGACATGTTGCATTCCGGTCTTGACCGGCTCAATCTCCACCGTTTTCTGGGCGATCCGGGCCGACGTCATTTGACTCGCCACGAAACGCTTCCAAACCAACTCGTAGAGTCTCAGTGACGGCGCATCCAGCACGCCTCTCATGCTTTCCGGCGTGCGAGACACCTCCGTAGGCCGGATGGCCTCATGGGCCTCTTGGGCGCTTGCGCGGCTTTTATAAAAGTTGGGGGTTTCCGGACAATACGCACTGCCATAGGTAACGCCGATGAAGGCTCGCGCCGAAGCTTGGGCGTCACGCGCGATGTTGACCGAGTCGGTACGCATGTAGGTGATCAGGCCGACAGGCCCTCCCGACCCAAGATCAACGCCTTCGTAAAGTTTCTGCGCCAAGCTCATGGTTCGGTTCGGCGAAAAGCCGCAAACGCTCGACGCCGACTGCTGCAGCGTGGAGGTGATGAAAGGAGGCAAAGGGCGACGCGTCGTCTCGCGCACCCGAACATCGCTGACACGCAGAGAACAGCCTTCAAGGTCAAACAGCAACGCCTTGGCCGCCGCCTCAGAGCCGACCGTCGGCTTTTCATTGTCCACCTTCACCAATTTGATCCCAAACGGGTCCAAAGGCTGGGTTGCGCGCCGCACGTTTGCGCCCAATACCCAGTACTCTTCGATATTAAAAGCCTGAATCTGGCGCTCGCGCTCGGCCACCAGACGCAGCGCCACCGACTGCACGCGTCCGGCGCTCAACCCTTTTTTGAGACGGCGCCAAAGCATCGGGCTGACCATATACCCCACAATGCGGTCCAGCACGCGCCGCGCCTGCTGCGCATCCACGCGGTGCATGTCGATCACACCCGGCTGATCGAACGCGGCCCGCACGGCCCTCGGCGTGATTTCGTTGTACTGCACGCGGTGGACAGGCTTACCTTCGGCCGAATCCGCCAAGGTCTCTTGCAAATGCCACGCAATAGCCTCTCCCTCCCGGTCAGGATCGGGCGCGAGAAAGATCTCATCACAACTTTTGGCGGCTTTTTTCAGCTCGGCAACGACTTTCGACTTTCCTTTAGAAAGAACGTATTTCGGCACGAACCCGTGTTCAATGTCCACCCCCAGCGTACGCTCCGGCAGATCCCGGATATGTCCGACCGAGGATTTCACCACATAGCCCGAACCGAGGATTTTTCCGATGGTTTTAGCCTTCGCAGGCGACTCAACAACAACCAGTTTCTTTCCCATTTTCTCTTCCTTTAAAAATCACGTTATCAACACTCGTTGCGACGAGCAACACGCCCGCCCGGCAGCAGCCGGACGAGGCGTTTGATCTGCAACCCCACCAGCAGCGCGCTCACCTTGCCGGCGTCCAAACCGCTGCCACGCACCAAATCATCCACAGGCAAACCTTCAATCCCGACCTGCGCCATCACGGCCCGCTCTTCCGGCGACAAGATCGATTCCGGTCGTTTTTCCACCGCTTGCGGCCCTGCCGCGTCCAGCTTGCCCAGCTGCCGCTGCATACCAGCCATCAGGTCTTGCAACTCCTCAATCACATCCTCAACATTCGTCACCAGCCTTGCGCCCTCGCGCAGCAGCTTATGGCAGCCCTGCGAAGCCGGCGAATCGATCCGACCCGGCACCGCCATCACACTCCGGTTCTGGTCCAGCGCCTGGCTCACCGTAATCAAGGTGCCGCTGTTGTACGGGGCCTCCACCACCAACACGCCTTTGCACAAGCCGCTGACGATCCGGTTACGCATCGGGAAGGTCTGGCGGTCCGGTTGCCGCCCGAAGGGATATTCGGAGACTACCGCGCCGCCCGAATCAACCATCGACCGCGCCAGCGCCTTGTTCTCTTTTGGGAAGAGACAGTCCAGCGCGCCTCCCAGAACCGCCACCGTGCGGCCTTTGGCCTGCACAGCGCCAGCGTGCGCCTCGGTATCGATGCCGAGCGCGAGTCCGCTCACGACCGTATACCCCGCGCCCGCAAGTTGGAACCCAAAGCGCCGAGCGCACTCCCTGCCATAGACGGTCGGCCGCCGTGTGCCGACCACGGCCACCGACGGCTGGCCCAAGGCCTCTAGCGCGCCCGCCACATAAAGCACCAGCGGCGGATCAGCAATCTGCTTGAGCAGCGAGGGATAACCGTCGTCCAGCCACGTGACAAGCTTAACGCCTGTTTTTTCAGCCTGCGCCAACTCGTCATCCGCCCGGGCCCGTTTAAACGCCTCATGAAATGCGCGAGCCTTATCCGAACCGACACCCTGCACGGTCAGAAGGTCCCCCTCCGACACATCGAAAACACTTGAAAGCGAGCCGAATCTCTCCGCCATACGTTTCACCGTGATGGCACCCAAACCGGCTATCTGGTTCATGGCGATTAAGGCTTCCCGCTCCGTCACAACATCCTCACTTTACCCGTTTCCGATGTCTCTCCGTTCCGTTATGCGATGTGGTAATTAGCATATTTGGACGGGTATGACAAGCCGCCACCCGTATATTTTCACACAAAGAAACGGCACAAGACACTACTGATCAACAACATGAGCAATTTTCCGTCCCGTGCAGGCGGTTCCTGATCCCGCACAATGCGGATTTGCCTCACGTTCAGCGCCGCCGGATTTTTGTAACGTTCACAACCGCCTTCGTGTACACTAAGCAACATGAAATCGTTTATCTTTTTGCCCTTTGTCTTGCTGCTCGGCCTGATCATTGGCGGCTGGGCGCCCAAAGAGGAGTTACGCGCCACCAAAAAGGAGGTCGCGGAACTTACCGGAAAACTCGCCAGCCGCGAGAAAGACTCCCGAATCGACCCCTTTACGCGCATGGTACAAATTCCCGAACGCGCCCAAAAGCCCAAACCCGCTGCGGCACCTAAACCCATTTCCGTTCACCTATCAGCCTCGGTCGGCTCTGGCACAAACGGCCCCATTACGGCATCCGCTGCGGCACCGACCAACGTCGCATCGGAAAAGAAAATTTCACCCGAAACAAAGCAATCCGACCTCAAGCCGGAGGATCTGCAGGCCCGTATTGAGGAAGCCAAAGAACTCTGGAAGACGCGCGTAGAGATCGCCCGCGCCCAGTGGATCGAACGCCTCAAGCTTTCCCCTGAGGGGATCGCCCTGTTCGATGCGTCGGTCAACGCCATGAACGAGGAACTTTACCTTTCCATGCAAGGTCTTGCGGCCGCGCTGGAAAGCACGGACACGCTCACCCCAGAGTTGGGAACTCGTTTTTTTAATGAAATGACCACCTCTCTGGTCAAAACCTACGACGACCTCGACGCCTTCGTTCCTGAGGCACAGCGAGGCGACGCGTCCAAGCTGGAACTCACCGATTTCATTGATCCCGCCGTCGCCGAGCCGTTGATCGCGGTCCAAGGCAAACTGGAGAACATGCCGAGACAGAACGAAAACCGCCGCGTTCCGAGGTTCTTCCGTTGAACGGAATGCGTCAAATGTGGCGGGTCGCCCGCCATGAATGGTTCGACGCCTTGCGCAGCCGCCGCGCGCTGGTCGTGCTGCTGCTTTACATGGCCGCCGCGATCTGCAACATGAACTGGTCGATTAACCTATTGCACAAGCTGGAGCACGAACTTACCACCCTGCTGCAACTTCCAGAGTCGGAGCAAACGGGCGTCGTCTCAACCACACTTTGGAAATCGAAACCCTTCCAGCGCCTCATGAAGGAGATGGCTCAGAACGACGCCGTCCTGAAAGATATCACTGGCAAACATCCCGTGGAACTGATCTATGCCTGGTTCGCCTTCTTTTACACGCCGCTTTTGGTGGTGCTGGTGGCAGGCAACCGCATCGCCGAAGACATCGGCTCGGGTACCGTACGCTACGTGATCTTCCGGACATCCCGCGCCAGCTGGTCGCTTGGAAAATTCGTGGGGCAAACGCTCATGATCGGCCTGGCGCTCATCCTGAGCGGTGCGGGCGCCTACCTGGTGGCGAAATTCCGTCTCTCCGGTTCGAGCACCCCCGACCTCTTTCTAAACATGGTTCAATGGTCGGGACGCGCCTGGATCTATTCCATCCCCTTCCTCGGACTGGCCATGGGGCTTTCGCACCTCACCCGATCTGCCAGCAAAGCCACAGTCATGGGGATCATCGCCATCACGTTCTGCTTCGTGGCCAGCATCCTGATCAGGTACTTTACCGCAGAGACCGGCTGGCGTTCATACCTGCCCTATCTCGGAGTGCTCTTGCCGGACGATCATAAGATGTACCTGTGGCGCAATGCGGCCGCGCCACTGGTGAGCGGCACCGTCTACCTCATTACCCTCGGCTTCTGCTACCTCTTGGCAGGGTATGCCGTTTTCCGCAAACGCGACGTGTAACAACATGGACAACGCGATTGAAACAACAGGTCTGGTCAAGCGATACGGCGCGCGACGCGCGCTGGACGGGCTTACGCTCGCCGTGCCGCGCTTCGCCGTACTCGGCCTGATCGGCCCCAACGGAGCAGGCAAAACCACGTGGATGATGTCGGTGGCCGGTTTTCTGCACCTCTCGGCTGGCTCTGTCAACCTGTTGGGCGGAGGGCCCTTCGACCCCGCCATCCACGCCGGCCGCATCACCATCCTGCCGCAGGATTCCGAGTTGCCGTTGGAGAGCCGGCCTTTGGAACTGCTCAAACATTACGGCCTGCTGCAGGGGCTCACGCATCAGGAGGCGGCGCGCTCTGCCGCCTCGATGCTTGAGGAGGTGCACCTCGGTGACCGTCTCAATTCCCCCATCCGCTCGCTCTCACACGGCATGCGCAAGCGCGTGATGATCGCCCAGTGCTTTATTGGTTTCCCAGAGGTCGTCCTGCTTGACGAGCCGCTCAGCGGACTCGATCCGCGCGAGGTCGCACACATGCGCGTGTTCCTGACCCGCCGGCGCGGACTTCAGACGCTCGTGATCAGCTCGCACAATCTGCATGACATCGAAGTCCTGTGCGACCATGTCGCCTTCATAGAGAAGGGGCGTACCGTCCGCGTGAACACGCTGGAAGAGGTGCTCGGCAAGGCGAGTACGCTGATCTATCATGTGACGGCCGAACCGGCGGATTACGGCACGCTGATTGCGGCCGTGCCCGACGCCTCTCTCACGTTCGACACCGCCGCGTCCACGCTGATCTGCCGGTTCAACCCGAGCCGCACTAAACCCGAGCAGATCAACGCTCTTTTACTCCCCGCTTTGCTTCCTCAATGCGGCGTCTTAACCGTCACATGCGGGGCCAGCCTTGAAACCGAATACCTCAAAAACCTCTGAACCGACCCGCGACCCTTTTTACATTCTTCCGTCCATAGACTAAGACTTCCCATGGCCACGCCACTTCACATCGTCCTCGTCAAACCCGAAATTCCTCACAACACCGGCGCCATTGGACGCGTTTGCGTGGGCCTCGACTGCGCCCTACACCTGATCCGCCCTCTGGGCTTCCACCTGTCGGATCAATACCTTCAGCGCGCGGGACTGGACTACTGGGAGCATCTGCCACTCACCGTCCACAACTCTTGGGACGACTTTCTTGCAAGCGTCCACCCACCGCAACTTTTTTTTCTCAGCACGCGCGGCGATCAGTCTCTCTATGACTGTGTTTTCAAACCTGGCGATGCGCTGATCTTCGGCAACGAAAGCAGCGGGCTACCGAATGACATCTATACCCGCTACCGCGACCGCCTGTTTAAGATCCCGATGCCCGGAGAACACGCACGTAGCATCAACCTCGCCAATGCGGTTTCAATTGCCGCCTACGAATTTTTTCGGCAACTGACCCTTCCGGGCCACGATGCATGAGCCGCAGTGTCTAAAAAAGGGCTTTACGCACGCACACGCACCGGATCCTTGACCCGCTCCGCGAGGTCGCGTCCGCGCCGCACACAAAACCACCGTCCGTCGTGCAGGCGCGCCCCCTCCAGGACCCGGCCTACGAAGCATCTCCGGCAACCGGACCGCGCAGGCTTTTCATGCTATCAAATTCAGCGCCTTAACTCTGCAGTTGCCATTGACTTATGGCCAAAGAAAACTATACACTTTTAATTGTAATTATTGTGATCGGTTTTTAATCATCAGGCCGAAAGCCTGTGAGTGTGGCTAAAAGCGGTTTGACAGGACCCCCTTATATGATGACTCGATCCGGTTTGAGGTTTAACGTTCTCTTTCTGCTCGCGGCTGTAACCCCATTTTTTGCGCCCGAGCTTCACGCGCAGACGCCGCGCGACTTTGCCGTCGACTTGAGGGCTGCCGTTTCCACCAATACGCCGTGTGTCACGGTCTCGTGGACCCAGCGACAGCAAAGCAAAATATCGGCCCAGAAAATGTACCGGCGACTTAAAAACACAACAGGGGCGGCCTGGAATTTGCAGGCAATCCTCGCAACCAATGACACGACGTATGCTGACTATTCCGCGGTGCCCGGCGTCGAATATGAGTATTGGATGCAGCGCACCTACAGCGGGATATCCCCATCGCCTGCCGTCGGCTATCTGAGCGCGGGGGTCAATGTGCCCGAGGCCGATGCACGCGGAACCTTGCTGCTGGTGGTCGACAACACCATGGCCGCTCCTCTCGCGCCGGAAATCGAGCAGCTTCAAAGCGACCTTGCGGGCGATGGCTGGACGGTCCAGACCTTGACCGCCCTGCGCACCGACACGGCATCCAATGTGAAGGCGCAAATCAAAGCAGCATACACCTCCGACACCGCAAACGTCAAAATGGTCTATCTGCTCGGCCATGTGCCTGTACCCTACTCGGGCAACATCGCTCCGGACGGCCACGGCGACCATGTCGGAGCCTGGCCGGCCGACGGCTATTATGGGGACATGGATGGCGTCTGGACCGATAACACGGTGAGCAACACGGCCGCATCCAGAACAAACAACGACAATATTCCCGGCGACGGGAAATTTGACCAGAACAGCCTTCCCAGCGCCGAAGAGCTGATGGTCGGACGCGTTGACCTGCACAGCATGACGCGCGCTCCCTCTTCCGCCACAACCGAAACGATGCTGTTGCGCCGTTACCTGCGCAAAGCCCACGACTTCCGCCACAAACAAGGCGCCTATGCCGCGATCCCGCGACGCAGCATCCTGCGCGATGGGTTCGGCCAGTTCGGCAGCGAGGCCTTTTCGATTGCGGGGTGGAGCTGGCTGTTCACGACCGTGGGGCTGACTGTCGATGAGCCCCCCAGCGACCAGTGGTTCTCCGCTTCGTACGCCGGCGGAAAGGATTACCTCGTGGGTTACGGTAACGGCGGCGGCAGCTACGAGAGCGCCAGCACGGTCGGCAATACAATCAATTTCGGACTGCAGCCCAGCCGAGTGGTCTTCACCAGCCTCTTCGGCAGCTACTTCGGCGACTGGGACTCCGGCAACAACTTCCTGCGGGCGCCGCTCGCCGGCAACGCAACGAGCAATTCACTGGGCCTCACCTGCTTCTGGGGCGGGCGCCCTAACCGCTTCATGCACCATCTCGGCTTCTCCACACTGATATCGCACAACGGTAACTTCTGGGGGGAGACCTACAAGCCCAACAGCTATGCGGGCGTTCATTGCGGCCTCATGGGCGACCCAGCACTGCGCATGCACGCAGTAGAACCCCCGCGCAACCTGTCGGGCTTTAGCGCGAACACTCAGGTGACGCTGTATTGGACGGCGTCCACAGAGACCAACCTGCTGGGCTATTACGTGTATCGAGCGGCAGCCCTCACAGGCCCCTTCACGCGCTTGACCGAATATCCGCTTGCAGTTACCACTTTCACGGACACCGGCGTGACCACCGGTCAGAGCTACGCTTATCTCGTGCGCACGCTCAAACTCGAAACCGTGCCCGGAGGTTCCTATTACAACCTGAGCGTGGGCTCGCCCCTCCTGCTGACGGCACGCTCCGCCGCCACCGCCACGCCGCGCAACCCGACCGCGCCGACGGTCACTCAGACCAGCGGCGCGAATGCGCAACTCACCTGGACAGACAGTGCCGGCAACGAGACCGGCTTCCGTATCGAGCGCAAAATCAACCCGACCGGCACCTTCACGTCCATCGGCACGATTACCTCGAATAGCACGGCCTTTGCCGATGCGGGGCCTTTTACGCACGGCAACGTTTATTACTATCGCATTTTCGCCACCAACGCGGCAGGCGACTCAGCCCCCTCCACGGAGGTTTCCTTTGAAGCCATCGCCGGCCATTTCGACCTGCCCGCAACGCGCGTGAAGGTCAACAAAACCGCTGGAACCGCGGTCATCACCGTTAACCGTTTCGGCGGACTGACCGGTGCGGCCACAGTGAATTATGCCACGAGCGACTCCTCAGCCTTCGCCGGAACCCACTATACGGCGACGAGCGGAACGCTGACATGGTCTGACGGACAAACAGGCGCGAAAACGTTCACAGTCCCGATCACCAACGTTGCCACGCAGCAGCCCGCACGCCAATTCAAGGTCACGCTGAGCGGCAACTCCAGCGGCACAGGCATCACGATCAACAACAAAATCGACGTTCTCATCGAAGACCCTTCCGCCACACTCGCGGCCCCATGGACACAGGCTATCCTCGGCGGCATCACCGATTACTCTGCCGCCGTCCTGACCGACGGCGTGTTTGGTTCTGTGACGATCGGCGGTTCGGGCATGACCTCGGGAGACCTCAGCGATAACGGGCGCTTCATTTACCAGAGCCGCACCGGCGACGGCATCCTGACCGCATACATCCCCTCCGGCCTTCCGTCCGACGGCAGCGCGCGCGTCGCCCTGATGATCCGCGCGTCAACCGCCAACAATGCGGTTATGGCCGCATCCGTCTCCAGCGCGAGCGGCTCCTTTGGAGCTAAACTGGCCTACCGCTCCTCAGCGGGCAGCGGCACCGCCCTCGTGCCTTCAACCAACAACACCTTCCTTCAGCCCTGCTGGTTACGCCTGACCCGTTCCGGGGTTGTCTTCACGGCCGAAGCCTCCACCGACGGGGCCGCATGGACCCTGCTGGGCACCTCCACGCTGACGGGGATGCCGTCAACCGCACTTTGGGGGCTTTTCCATTATTCGACCGATTGGAGCATCAGCACGCTCGGCAACTACCATCTCGCGTTTGCTCAAAACCTGACGCTTGCTGATTTACCCTTGCCGTCTACACCAACCGGCCTGAACGCGATCGCGACATCCCCCACCGCCATCACGCTCACCTGGAACAGCGTCGCGGGAGCTTCCGGCTACCGCATTGAACGTCTTTCCGAAACCAACGCCTTTATGCAACTTGTCGATGTGGCGTCTGCCGCCGGAGCCACACAAACTTACACCGATGCGAATTTGCCGTCCGACACAACCTTTGCCTACCGTGTCACCGCCTACAACGGCAGCGGATCCAGCGCGCCATCGGACATCGTGTATGTCTCGACTCTGCTCCCGTATGCAACGCTCACACTGACGACCGACGGCACAGGCGGAGCCGACGCCACGGTGCAGCGCGACCTTGTCGACACACCCCTGGGCACAGGCACAGTCGCGACCGTTGCCGGCTATTATTATTACGATGGCATCACGTGGGCAACGTTGACCAACGCCACAAAAACTTATCTGCGGTTCAACCTCGCAGGTGTCGGAGCGCCTCTCACCGCCCAGCTCAAGCTGGTTTTTGCCGATGCCAGGCTCTTCGAACAATACGGCTATTACGACATCATGGTCTCTCTGCTTTCCGATGCCTCGGATGTTTGGGACGAGAGCACCATCACCTGGTCGAACGCCCCTCAAAACGACAGCTCATCCTACTCGTTCACGGGCACGGTCCTGTCGCTTGGCAACCTCTACGAGGAATATCTACCGCTTGCGGGAGAAACCGTCTCTGCCAGTTTGGACGCGGCAACGCTCTTTAATAACCGCGGGGCAAACAATCTGGTCACCATCGCGCTTAATCAGTACTACGGCACCAGCATGGATTGGGCAGCGCGCGAGCATCCCTCCTATGCGCCCCCTACGCTTGAAGTCTCCTATACGAACCCCTTGCCCAACCGCGTGTCATTCTTCACCGCCAGCCCCGGCATGATTTTCAACATCCTGTTGGGCTGGCGCGACAACGCGACATCCGAAACCGGCTTCGAAGTGGAGCGGAGCGAAAACGGAGGCGGGTTCTCACTGTTGCAAACGCTGGCTGCAAACACGACCAATTACACAGACACGGCCACGCAGCCGGGGGTCCGTTATTCTTACAGAGTCCGCGCCGTCAATGCGGCGGGCCCCTCCTCGTGGTCATCCGTGGCCACCCTTGTTACGCCCGACATTTTTCATGCCTGGGGGTCGCTGTGGGATGCGGGCGGAGTCAATACGCTGTTCAACTCTCCGTACAACTGGGACTTTGATGCGCTTCCGCCCTTCGACGGCACCGCCTACCTGAACTTCGCATCCGGCGGAAACACAGCCTTGGTGAACACGAATGTGAGCCTCAGAGGATTCAGCCTCCACAGCGAAAATGACTTCACGCTCGCCAATGGCGGCGGAACGGTGACGCTTGGCGCGGGCGGTATCCGCGCAGCCAATCCGAGCAGCGGCACGTCGCTCACATACACGGTTGCATCTCGCATCACGCTTGCCGCGGACCAGACATGGGGTGTCACCAACAACGGCCCGGGCGTCTCCTCGCTCATCGTTTCGGGGGCTGTCGCGGACGCTGAGTTCGCCTATGGCATCACAAAATCCGGAGACGGCCCGCTGACGCTCGCAGGCAACAACACCTACGACGGCCAGACGTCCGTTTCTAGCGGCGGCGTGTTGCGTGTGACCCACAACAACGCCCTGGGAAGCACCAACGGCAACACGGTCATCAAAAACGGGGCGTGGCTTGAGGTGAGCGGAGACGTCACCGTGCCCGAGCCGCTCACTCTGAACGGCGATGCCGCCGTTGGCTACGCGGGCACGCTACGTTCAACCGGCGGCACCAACGTCTGGCGCGGTGCGGTCAGTCAGGGAACGCTCTCGCGGGTGACCGTTCTCAGCGGCGGCAGCCTCGCGTTGTCAGGTGGCGTCAGCGGGCCGAACATCTATCTCTCGCCGGAAGCCAACGCCTGCCTGGCCGTTGCAGAAATGCCGCTTAAAGTCGGCTCCGGAAAGGTGTACGCACATGGGCAGGGCACCGTCGCCTTCGGCGCCACCGACAACACATGGAACACCCTAGAAATCGGCGGGGCCACGATCCGCACGGATGTGCCGAATGCCTTCCCTTCCGCCTCGATTCTATCCATGGGCATCTCGACAGCGCTGGATGCGACCATTGACCTGAACGGCAATGACCAAACCGTGGCCCAGCTCAAGCGAGGCGTTCCAACAACCGGAAACCGTCACGTTACGAGCGCAACCCCAGCCACCTTGACGGTCAACTATGCGAGCGGCTCGACGATCTATTATGACGGCCAGTTGGACGGTGCCCTCAGTTTTACGAAGGCCGGCGCCGCTCACTTGCAGCTTATAGGAACCAGCAACACATTCAGCGGCATGCTCACGGTCAGCGGAGGAACGTTGACAGTCGGGGCCGGCACAACCCTAGGAAACTGCACCAACGTTGCGGTTTCAGGCGGATTGCTTAAACTTCCTGCGAACGACACCCTTTTGGACACTGCGTCTCTCAGCATCGCGAACCCAGGGAAAGTGAATCTGAGTGCCAGCTTTACCGAGACGGTCGGCTCGCTCATCCTTGACGGCGGGCGCAAGTGGAAAGGCACCTGGGGCGCAACCGGCAGCGGCGCACAGAATATCGATGACACGCATTTCTCGGGAACCGGTCTGATCAACGTGCCGACCGGCACCAGCACGGCGTGGGACGGAGGAGCTGGAACCACCGACATTAACGCGCCCTTCAACTGGGACTACGACGACCTGCCGGCTCTGTTCGACGGCACAAAGACGCTCTCCTTCGGCATCGGCGGCCAGATGGCGACCGTCAACACCAACGTCAGCCTGTATGGCCTCGTGTTCAACCGCGACGCCGATTTCACGATCGCTCCCGGCATCGGGGTGCTGTCGCTCGGCGCGGACGGACTCAGCGCTTATCTACCCAACGAGAAGCCCCATACCTATACGCTTAGCGCCACCATGGCGCTTACAACCAATCAGACCTGGTCCGTAACAAACACAGGCTCCGCCGTCACCACCGTCATCGTACCCGGATCGATCACCGACAACGGAGCCAACTTCACCCTCACGAAAGCAGGCAACGGAATCCTTTCGCTTGCGGGAGACAACAGCAACTACGGCGGGAACATCCTTGTTCTGACAGGCAGCGTCCTGCGAGTAGAACATGCTCTTGGACTGGGCAAAACGACGACCGGCAACACCGTCGTACAGAACGGAGGCCGGCTCGAAATCGGTGGCAACGTAACCGTTTCTGAGCCGCTTCAACTCAACGGCGACGCCTCCGGCAGCGAAGGCGCGCTGGTTGCGGTCTCAGGCAGCAACACCTGGGCCGGCACCCTCACACAGACTGCCCGCTCCCGCATCGGCGCGACGGGAGACAGCACGCTCTTCCTTTCCGGCGTGACGACTGGCGCCGGCATCTATCTCTCGCCGACAGCGGGATCCTGCGTCGCGCTTACGGAACACCCCCTTTCAATGGGCTCTAATCCGGTTTACGCGCACGGCTCGGGCCTGGTCGTCATCGGCGTTTCAGGTAACACGTGGGGCTTGCTCGAAATCGGCGGAGCCACGGTTCGCACGGATGTGCCGAACGCCCTCCCGCCAACCTCGATTCTGTCCATGGGAAACACGGAGGCGCTCGACGCGACGGTCGACCTGAACGGCAATGACCAAACCGTGGCCCAGCTCAAGCGTGGAATCCCGACACTCGGCAATCGCCTCGTGACCAGTGCTAGGCCGGCCACGCTAACGGTGAACCAGACCAGCTCGACCTACTACTACGATGGCGGGTTCGGAGGTGCCATGAGCCTTGTGAAGAGCGGCGGAGGCACGCTTTATCTTTACGGCACCAACAGCACTTACACCGGCACTACAACCATCCAAGGCGGTCTGCTCCGGGTCGAAGACGGCGTCAGCCTCGGCAACAGCAAGCTCATCACGGTCACGGGAGGAACGCTCCGTTTGCGCAACGGGACGAGCATTTCCGACGAAGCCTGCCTGTCCATATCCGACGGTGGAGCGAAAGTATATGTTGACGCGGGCATTGTCGAAACCGTCAGGACGCTCCGTCTCGGAGGCAACCTGATGAGGCGAGGCACCTACGGCGCGACCGGCAGCGGCGCCGACACCATCGACAACACTCACTTCACCGGCACTGGCATCATCAACGTTCTGCGCGGAACCGAGTCCGTCATCACCTTCCGATAAACCCTACGTGCGCTTTGGCAAAAGAAAAAGGAGCGCAGAGTTGGCGTTCCGCGATCTTATCTTATTTTTCGGCTTGCGAGCGTCAGCCCCCTAAAAACTATGCGAAGGGGTTTTCCCCGGGGTAGCGCATCCCTTCCGGAAGCGGCGTGCTGATGTCCTCGACACCCAGCAGTTTCACAGCCTCAAAAAGCACCTTGCCCGCCTTGGCGAAACCGAAGCCGCCGTGATGCGGGAAATGCTTGCCGATGAGCACGTGACGGTAGAAGCGCGCGAAATCTTTGATACCCACCACGCTGATGCCTCCGAACGAGCAGGGATTGACGTCGAGCATCTCACCCTCGGCAAGGTAACAGACCCGCTCGCTATCGGAGTTGCCCTGTAAGCGGAACATGGTTGTCGGGCCCGGCTTCAGCTGCCCTTCCAACGTACCGCGCGTAATATCGGGCTCCTTACCTCCTTCCATCAGGCGGTTCATGATGAGCTGATACTTCATGGTACAGTTCTTCATACAGGAACTACACGTATTCCCGCAGTGGAAGCCCATGAAGAGGTCCCGCGCACGAACGCCCTTGAGGTCCGCGCCTTTGAGAATGTCGGCAGGCACGGAATTGTTGATGTCCAGCAGCGTCGCGGGCACACCCGTGGCGCACTGCAGCATGTACTCAGAGATCGCGCCGTAAAGGTCAACCTCGCACGCGACCGGGATGCCGCGGCCGGCCAGGCGGCTATTGATGAAACAGGGTACAAACCCAAATTCGCTTTCGAACGCGGGCCAGCATTTGTTGGCGAATACGCCGTAAGATGAGGCACCGAGGTTATCTTCAAAGAACGTCAGCAGCGCCAGTTCATACTGCGCAAGACGCGGAAGCAGGTCTGGCCACGTACAGCCGTCCCCGAGTTCCTTGGCCATGTCAGCCGCGATCGCCTTGATGCCCGCCTTATCTTTCGCCGCCTTTTTGAACGCGACGAACAGATCCAACTCGGAGTTTTCCATCACCGTCGCACCAAGATCGTAGATCGGCTGGATCGGCGCGTTGCAGGCCATGAAATCGTGCGGACGTGGACCGAAGCCGAAGACCTTCAACCGGGTAACGCCGACCACCACGCGGGCGATCAGCGCGAACTCGCCGATCAGCTGCGCAAGCTCCTTCGGCAGACCCACCGGATACTGTGGGATATAGACATTCAGACGACGCAATCCGATATTATACGAGCAGTTCAGCAGACCGCAGAGCGCGTCGCCGCGATCATTGGCAAGCACCGCCTTGTTTTCTTCAGCCGCCGCACATGCCATGACGGGGCCGGGAAACTCCCGGATGAAGAGCGTAGCCGGTCCTTCAGGACCGAAATTGCCCAGATACACCGCAGCCGCGTTGCATCCTTGTTCGATCAAGTCGTCGCAAGCCGCCAAGGCCTGCTTCTCGTTCTCAATGATCACCGGACAAGCCACGGCATTCACCTTCTGCTTCTTAAGTTCGGCCATCAGTGCGGCCAACCGTTTTTGCGTCAGGCTGGCAGGAAAACAGTCCCGCGACACGCCCACAACGCCGATCTTGATCTTGGGTGTATTGATGAGTTTCATTGTGATCTCCTTTTTGATCATGTTTATCGGCTATCCGGCGGCGGGCTGGATGTTCATTCAAAAAGCCGGTTCCCGAGAGCCTACAGCCAATCGTCTACAGTCTTTCCGTTTTCTGTCCGTAATACGCATCCGGCCCATGCTTCCTTTTGTAGTGCTTGTCGAGAATGTATGCTGGCAATGACCCAACGTTCGGGCACAAGGAGAAGGTCGTTGCCGCAATCTGAGCCACAGCCTCTAGAGCCACCGCGTTTTCCACGGCCTTACGCGAATCGGCGCCCCACGTGAAAGCGCCATGACCGGCCGCCAGCACCCCCGGAATCGCATCGGGATCCAAGTCGCGGAACCGTTTGGCGATCACGCAGCCAATATTGTGTTCATAGCGGTCTTGAACCTCAGCCTCCGTCGGGAAACGCGCCACCGGCACCGCGCCATGAAAGTGATCGGCATGAGTAGTGCCCAAGCAAGGGATTTCTCGTCCGGCTTGCGCGAAGGCGGTCGCATACGGGCTGTGGGTGTGAACCACACCTCCGATGTTCGGAAAAGCCCGATATAGCCGCACATGCGTCGGCGTGTCTGAAGACGGCGCGTACTTGCCCTCGACCACTCTACCCGCCAGGTCCGTGATCACCATCGCCTCTGGAACCAGCCGGTCATACGCAACGCCGCTGGGTTTGATCACCATCAGGCCGCGCTTGCGACTGATCCCGCTCACATTACCCCACGTCAACGTAACCAAACCTCGCCGGACCAACTCCAGATTGGCCGCACAGACGATCTCTCGCAGTTCCTCGAGTAACATATAATTGAATTCCAATCGTGCCAAGGCTATGAGGTCCGGTCATCCAGGAACCGTCGATCCGCAGGCTTACTGACATCAAAAACCAAACCTTATAACCGCTCTTTACCTCTGCCGCTCACGGATCGCGATCAGCTCCTTCATCACGTTCGACATTTTTCCACTCCATGTCTGTGTTCCGAAACCATCATGCATTTGGCGGTAGAGCGCAAACAGCTCTCTGTAAACCGCTACGTTTTCAGGAATCGGATGATACTTCCGCTCGCGGCTGCGGCAAATCTTCTCTTGCGCAGACTCGACATCCGCAAAAACACCCGCCGCGACCGCCCCAAACAGCGCCGCGCCCAGCGCACAAGTCTGGTCCGAGGCCGCCACCGCCATCGGCATTTCAAGGATATCCGCGTAGATCTGCATGAGAAACGGACTCTTCACCGAAAGACCACCGCAGGTAATCACCTCGTTGACCGGCACGCCATACTCGCGCACGCGATCGATGATCATCTTTGCTCCAAAGGCGGTGGCCTCAACCAAAGCACGGTATAGCTCCGGCGCAGAGGTGTGCAGCGTCTGCCCCAGCACGAGTCCTGAGAGGCGCACGTCGGTCAACACGCACCGGTTCCCGTTGTTCCAGTCGAGCGCCAGCAGCCCGTTTTCGCCGGGTTTCAGCTTCGCAGCCGCCTCATCCAGTTTCGTGAACTTGTCACCCGAATGGGTACCGAATGAATCCGGAACGAGGTTGTTGACGAACCAAAGGAAAATATCGCCGACCGCAGACTGGCCGGCCTCAATGCCGTAGTAACCCGCAATCACCGAACCGTCCACAACGCCACACACGCCGGGAATATCCTTCAGCGGCCAATCGTTCTTGGCAACCATCAGGTCGCAGGTGCTGGTGCCCAAAATTTTTGCGAGCTTGCCCGCTGAGCAACCTGCTCCGACCGCACCCATGTGCGCATCAAACGCGCCGACCGCCACCGCCGTTCCTTCGCGGAGCCCCAACCGCTTCGCCCAGGCGGTACAGAGCCCCCCAGCCTTGACATCCGCTGTATAGGCTTTCGCATACAGACGGTCACGTAAAGCGGGCAAAGCCGGATCCAGCGCGCCGAGAAACTCCTTATCCGGCAATCCGCCCCACTCGTTCGAGTACATCGCCTTGTGGCCTGCCGCGCAGACACTCCGCTTGAGCGTCAACGGCTCTTCTATACCTGTGAGCAGCGCGGGAATCCAATCGCACAGCTCCACGAAGCTGAAGGCCGCCTCAAACACGCGTGGATCAACCCGCTTGCCGTGCAGGATTTTCGACCAGAACCATTCCGACGAATAGGTGCCGCCGCATTTCGCCAAATAACGGGGCCTGATTTTAGCGGCCAGTTGCGTGATCTCCGCAGCCTCGACATGGCTGGTGTGATCCTTCCAAAGCCACGCCTGCGCGTTCGGGTTATCTTTGAATTCAGAAGTCAAGGCTAGAGGCCTTCCCGCAACATCTACCGGAATCGGCGTTGAGCCGGTGGTATCAACACCGATCCCCACAACCTGCTCTGGCGAGAAAGCGGAATCTGCCGCGGCGGCCTTTGCAAGACCTTGTATGATGATCTCGCTTAAGCCAGCCTGATAGTCTGCCGGGCTTTGCCGCGCCACGTTCGGGTCGCGCGCATCGACAATCACGCCCATCTGTCCCGACGGGTAGTTGTACACGTGCGACGCGACCTCTGCGCCGGTCTCGAGATTCACGATCAACGAACGGCACGAGTTGGTGCCGTAATCCAATCCAATCGCATACCTGGTCATACCCATGCCTCCTTCATCGTCATCTTGCGCTTGCTTCATCCAAACTCAGGTCGATTTCAGCCCACAACCCACCTCTTTCTCATTCCGCCTTGATTCTCAAAATCGTAAGCGAGTGCGGAGCCAACATCACCTGAGAAACCGCACCCCCGATCTCGACCGTATCCTCTTTGGGTGCCACCCGCAACGGCTGTTCCAGCGTGTTGACATCATCCGGCTTTCCCTCCAGCATAATGCGACGGGCTTTCTGAGCCGCAACTTTCTTGCCCGTCAGATTCAGCGTCACGGGTTGTGGATCAGCCGCAGGGTTGACGAACTTTACCACGATCTCACGGGCTTGATTGTCCATCCCCGCCACCGCATAAAGGCGCTGTTTAAGCGCGTTCTGAAACACCTGATCGAACAGCGGTTCACCGTCGAGCCAGACCTTGATCCGTTCGCCTTCGAGCTGGATCTTGATGTCGTACCAGCGCCCATTCTCAATACTTCCGGGCTTTCGGACGACCGGATGCAGGGGCCCTTGTTCCAGTCCGTGCTCCTTGTTGTCCCATCCGCCCAGATTCACATGAACACACGTTTGCCTGCGGTCACGCACGCGGATGATAAAGCCCTCTTTGCCGGCAAGCTTACGCGCTTTAAGTTCGAGCGTATAGTTGTCCCATGCCGCACCGGGGATGAAACTGACAACGGTTTCTTGTGCCGCCTCATCGGTTTGCCGCAGGGCTCCTTCTTTAACCGCCCAGGCCCCCTCTTTCGGCTTTGACCAGCCCTTTAGGCCGGTCTTAGGTTCAAAGGCATAGAGCGTCTCCGAGCCGCGCGTGACGCGGAGGTCCTTAAACTCGGCGGCCGTACGCCACGTGTGCAGCCCGATGGTTCCCACAGGCGGCAGCGGCACGTCGTTTGCAGGCAAATCGAGCGGAAGCAGCGTGTCCGGCAGGTTTCTCATGAAAAGTTTCTGAACATAGTAGGACGGCGTGCCAAAGGACTGCGTGTTGTCGAACCAGATCAAATCTATGTCCCACTGCGTGCTTCCTATCTTATTGAAAAGAGGCGCGTAGGCAGCCATTCTTACCACGTCGGAGTTACGCTCGAACCCGGTCATTGCTGCGGCTTCACAGAGGGCGGCATACAGGTTGTTTTTGCGGTCATGCGTATGGCAGGCATATTCGCCCACGTAGACCTTGGGACCGTTGCGGTCATACCTGTCATAACGGTTCGCTTGCGACAGGAACCACTCCGGCGGCTTATAGAAGTGTTCGTCCACCAGTTCGGCCTTCAGTTCCGGCAGACGTTTCCAAGCCCGTTCAAACGTCGCCCCGTCAGGAGCAGCCCCGGCTGAAGATATGATCGTAATCTCAGGATGCTTGGCCTTGAGCGCTTTGGCAATGATCGCGTACCGGTCGAGAAAAACGTTGTCCCAGTTTTCGTTACCGATGCCGACGTACTTGAGGTTAAACGGCGCGGGATGCCCCATCTCCGCACGCACGCTTCCCCACGGCGAATCCGCAGAACCGTTCGCAAACTCGACCAGATCCAGCGCGTTTTGTATTACGCTTTCGAGGCTCCCCAACGGAATGCACTCTAGCGGCTTGTGGAACTGGCAGGTCATGCCCGCCGCAAGAATCGGAAGCGGCTCAGCGCCGATATCCTCCGCGAGTTGAAAATATTCAAAATACCCCAGCCCGTGCGATTGCCAGTACCCCCAGCGGTTCCAATTGAGGGCGCGCCGCTCAAGCGGCCCGACCGTGCGCTTCCAGTGATAGAGCGTCTCGAAAGTGAAGCCCTCCACCACGCAACCTCCGGGGAAGCGCAGCGTCGCGGGTTTCATTTCCTTCAGCATCTGCATGAGATCTGCGCGCAGTCCGTTCTTGCGCCTGCTAAAGGTGGCCTGTGGAAAGAGCGACACAAAATCAAGATCGACAGTGCCGGTCGAATCTAGCAACACCACGAGCTGCGCATTGGTCACCGTCTGGCCCGGCGTAAATACGGTTTCATATTTCACCCATGCCGGCGGCGCAGGCGGATCAAGCGGAGACGTGACCTTCCCGTTTGAGGGTATGTTCTTCCACGCTCCCTTTTCAATCCGGTAAGAAGCCAACGCCTTCTTATCGCCATTTTCGAGGCGCACCGTCAAACCGCCGGCGTAATCGGCGTGCGGCCGAGCATAAAACGACACGTTGTATATTTCACCCTCTTTCACAGCGATACCACCGTAGCCACTATTCGCCACGCCCGCCCCTTCGCCCGGCGCATAGCACTCGACTCGCAGGTACTGCCAGGTGTTCGGGTTTACGGGATAAGCGCCCTGCAGCGAAACCCTTCCCATCGCTTCGCCGCGCCATTCCCGTGTCCAGCCTTCGGGTTCGTTGGTGCGCCAGTCGAACCCGCGGTTGGCGATCAGCTCCGGATACAGGCCGCCGTCCGCCGCATAGTTGATGTCCTCGAAAAAGATGCCATACAAGGTCTTAGGGATCGCATGTCCGCTTCGGTCTGCCCGAACCGTCACCTGTAACGCGCTTTGCTGTGCGAAGGCCGAGAGCGACATAACAGCCATCACAAGGAAGCCCATCTGTTTCATATTCACTTAGCCTTTCAATCAACGACAACTTTCGGAAACCTCAACACAGACTGTTTGTTCATTGAATCGATTCGCAAGCAGCCCTCGCATTATTGAATCCATGTTCGACATTCTCCCCTACCGCAACCACGTCCAAAAGTACGCGTAAGCCGCAATCACAAGCCCAACGACCGCACACGAGGCGATCACGTCCACCTTGTTCCAGCTATCGCGGTTCTCGCGGCGGTAGGTCACATCCAACGTGCTGATACAGACGCCGTTGATCGAGGCGGGGTCTGGCGCAGGCGCGGTTAACGACGAGATCAACACGATCGCGATGCTGATCACCAGCAGGATGCCTGAGAAGTAAAAATCCTGGAACGTAGCGATCTTGTACATGAGCGTATCCGGCGCGCCAGTCCGGTACAGGGCATTGATTGTGAGCTTGGCCATACCGATCAGGAACCCGAGCGACAACCCCCAAACCGAACCGCGGGTATTGCAACGCCTCCAGAAAAGGCCGAGCAGGAACACCGCCACAATCGGCGGCGCGAGGAAACTTTGTACCGACTGAATATACTGATACAAGCCGCCGCCCGAAACCGCCTTCATGATCGGCACCCAGACCAATCCCAGCGCGGTCATCACGACGGTGGTGAGTCGGCCGATATGCACCAGCCAGCGCTCAGATACCCCCTTGTGCAACTTCTTGTACACGTCCACCGTAAACAGTGTCGCGACCGAATTGAAGAGGCTCGCCAGCGAACTCATCAGCGCAGCGACCAACCCCGCCACCACCAGCCCGCGAAACCCCGAAGGCAGCAATGAGGTCACGAGGGTCGGGAAAACCTTGTCGCCGTCGATCCCACCGACTTTGTCCAGCGGAATGTGGATTATGCCGTGTTGATGTAACGCGTAACCGAGCATGCCGGGAACGAGGAAGATAAAGACCGGCGTCAACTTGAGAAATCCGCCCCACAGCGCGCCCCGCCGAGCCTGCGTCATGTTGCGAGCCGAGAGCGTGCGTTGAATGATGAACTGATCCGTGCACCAATACCAGACACCCACGGTGACCGAAGCCACAACCACGCCAAGCCAGGGTAATGTGGCGTGCGAGAGCGGATGCCAGAGCGAAAAGGCCTGAACCACCTCCGGCGACTGTTTGATGGTCGTCTTCAGGACCCCCCACCCATCCCAAAGGCCGCCCCCCGGAAGCGTCGCACCCAGACGGGTCAACGAAAAGAAGGTCACGCAAAGAGACCCGGCCAGAATGATGCCGGTCTGCACCAGATCGGTATACACAACCGCCAGCAGTCCGCCGAACGAGGCGTAGATGCCGGCCAGAGTCACCGTCGTGAACGCACCGATCCAGAAAGAACTGATCACGGTATCCCCGATCGTCAGCGAGATCTCAGGCAACATCACCTCAAAGAACAACGCTCCCGCAAAAACGGTGACTGAGATCTTTGTCAGCACATAGGCCGCCAATGACACCAGCGAGAGTATCCAACGCGTCCGGGGACCGAAGCGACGCTCCAGAAACTCCGGCATGGTCTGCACACCGGACTTGTAATAGAACGGCAAAAAAATCCACGCCATCAGCACCAACACCCACGCGTGAAACTCCCAGTGAGCCATGCTCAAACCGGTGCGGGCTCCCTGCCCCGCCAGCCCGATCACATGCTCCGAACCGATATTCGCCGCGAAGATCGATGCTCCGATGGCGAGCCACCCCACACTGCGTCCGCCGAGGAAGAAGTCCTGCGAGGTTTCCTGTTTACGCCGAGTGATGATCACCACAGCGGCCAACACCGCGAAATACCCAAGAATTACGACCCAGTCCAACGGCGCCATGATCGACATACGTTATTCCCTTTATTGTGCGACTATTAAGCGAGAAACCTGATCGAAACACCATTTCACAGCATGAGCAGGATCATACAGGATTGTTCTTTGCTTTTCATCCTATCAATCATCTCCCGCTCATTTCATTTGCTTTGAGGCCCCGCCACTCATCCACATGATCATCTTGCCCGAACTCATATTCGAAGTCCTAACGTGACACAAGAACCGAATGAGCTACCGTCTAAACACTACTGCGTTCCGTTAGAATCCCTCCGCACCTCTGCGGGAGAACAACCAACAAGCAAAGGTCTCATCACAAACAGCCTCCAAATTCATATGGTTATGAGATTAATCCGGTTGCCCGACCTCGTCTATTGTACTTATTGCAAGTCATGTTGCATATTATGCAACACTTGAGTCTTGTTGACCAACTGGTAATGCCCTTCTGACACATAGCCGAGGCCCGTGGCAACCAGCGGCGGATTCGCGAGATAGTAGAGGGTAATCATCGCCGCAAATGCCAGCCGACAACAAGACTCAGGAACGTGAAAGCCGTACGGGCCTTCTTGAGCGATGTGTCATCCATAAGAAATCCCTATAAGTGAAAAGAACGAACAAGAACCACGATTACCGTTCATGCGGAGGCCTCCTCACGATGCAACTTACCGCGCATCTCGGCGACGATAGACCGCAGGGGGACCGCCGAACTGCCTACTGAACTGCCGGTTGAAATATTGGGGAGACGAGAAACCGACAAGCTTGCTGATTTCCACTGCGGTCAGTTCCGTCTCCGTCAGCAGCCGGCACGCCTCGCGCATGCGCAACCGGTTGATTTCCTGATGCACGGTGTTGCCCAGTGCTTTCGCGAATGCCTTCTCAACCTGCGTGTGCGAAAGCCCCACGTGCCGGATCACCTCTTCCGCGTTCACTCCAGACGGGATCTCTTTGCGGATGAAGCGGAGCGCCTCAGCGAGCCAAAGCGGTTCAACGGGGTCGGTCTCTGTGGACGCCCGCTCGACGACACGCACAGGGGCCACAAGCGTATGGCGCACATTCTGTCCTTTCCGCGACATGAGTTCGAATAGATGTTGCGCCCCCACCCACCCGATCTGATGCGCGTCAGGGTCGACGCTCGTCAACATCGGATAGGAAAAACCGCAGAGGATGCGATCATTGTCCACCCCCATCACGGCCACCTCTCGGGGGACATCAAGCCCAAGCTCCTTGCAAAGCGTGCTCACTTGATAGGCGCGAATATCATGGCAGCAGAATACCGCCGCCGGCCGCTCAAGCCCTTCCAGCCAAGCCGCCATGCGGTCACGATCGGGCGGGTTCCCGTAGCGCTCAGCCCGAAGAATCATTTTGCCAAGAAAATCTGAAGAGAAAACCGCCTCCTTATAAAACGAACACGCATGTCCTCTCGCATCCACAGCCTCTTTGAAAGCGGCTCCCCGCAGGTCTGAAAACGGTGCACCCGTATAGCCACAGAACGCGAAACTCTTGAAACGCCGTTCGATAAACCACTCTGCGGCCATGCGTCCGATCGCCACATGATCCGCATCCACAGAGGAGATGGCCGGATAATCTTTCCAGCGGTACAGGTCCACGACAGGAATCCGCAGCCGACCGAGCGCTTTAGCCATCTTGGCGTTCGGGATGCGCGCAATCACGCCGTCCGCAACACCTGCAATCTCGCGCAACCCCTCTTCCCAAGACTCGCCGCCCCCTTTAAACATCCAATGCCCGTTTGCTTGAGCGAAATCGGCAATGCCTTCACACAGCGCCCGCCCGTATCCGCGTGAGGTCTCAACAAACACTGCAACTTTGTATTGTTTTTCCGCCATTTGATGCGCTTTCCTTCCGCACGAATACGCTCTTTTGACTGCCGATAATCACATGGCAACAGGATAACCACTGCCTACCCTCTGCAATTTCACAGCGGCGTTGTGCGCACCGCTGTCCAGGGTGTGAACGCACCGCTTGCATGGAGCTTGACCGTCCTTTTCCAAACTTTGGTTCCGCAGAGAGCGAAGAGCGTGTTCAGCTCCGGACCACCGAGACATACACTGAACACACGGCTGCGGTCCGGCATCGGCAGAATCACCTGAGTCGGACCGTCATCCGCACAGATCTGGATGCCGGACCGGGTCGCGACAAGCATTTTCCCTTCTTGAGCGAAGCACACCGATTCGGCTCCGGCGTCGTCATCCCAGTCCTGCACGTGCAACCAGAAGAAGCGCTCCTTGTTGACAAGCGTTCCATCATCCTTGATTTGGTAGCTGTTGGCCCATTTCGACGCACCGTCCGCCACCGTGAGTAACCACCGGTCAGGACGGCAGGCCAGCCCAGTCGCATGTTTCAACCCCTCGTCAACAACCGTCGCTTTCCCGTCACGTACCAGCCAGATGCGACTGCCCGCCACATAGAGCGATCCGTCGGCACGTGCAAGAAGATGCCTTCCCGGAACGCCTTCGGCAATGACCGTCCGAGCGCCTGCCGCATCGATTACCTCGATCCTACCGGTCGCCTCCGATACGGTGTAGACCTCACCACGCGGACCGATTGTCACCGCATTGGCGCGGCCGCTTTTCTCAAGAAACGCAGACACCTTTCCATCCCGTCCGATCCGATAAATCTTATCGGCGACGGAATCCACGAAAAAGACCTCGCCGGTTGCGTTACAGGCTGCGCCCCGCGTGTCAGCAAACCCTTCCGCCGCCAGCGTCCAGCCTTCGTTTGGAACCAACACATCACGCAGGCGTGGCGCACCCTCACCGGCCTTGACAGGTTCGGGCCACCCTTTCCAGATGAAACGCATTGCCTCAGAGAAGCAATCGAGCCAGCCCGCCACATGCGGACCTTCGATCGCACGGAAAAAATAGTCGTACCCTGAAAACTTCAGGGCTTTGTCCATCTCCTGATCCAGCAGATACCAGTCGCCCGCGCAGTTTTCCATATCATGCGTACCTGTCGTGAGATAGGCGCGGATAGGCTTGGGCTCCGTTTTACGGACCAACGTCGGAAACTCGTGACCGCCACGAAAGGCAACGAAACTGCCGCTGTTGGCATAGACGCGAGAAAAGGCGTCAGGCCGAAGCCAAGCCGCGGTGAAAGCCGAGATGCCGCCACTACTGCCGCCCGCGATGCAGCGATCGTTACCGTTCGTGGAAAGGCACAGGCCAAACTCCCTGGCAACAAAAGGCAACAACTCCTCAACGAGGAAGCGGGCGTAGCTGTCATTGACGGCGTCGTATTCGAAACAGCGATTGCGGCGGCCCAGCGTGCCGGACATCGGCGCTGGCAACTCTCCGGGACGCACGAACACGCCCACCGTGACAGGCATGTCTCCCCTTGCGATCAACGCCTCCAGAAGACCCTTTTCAGCCCGGTTGTAGCCGTCCTGCCGGACATAGACGCAGGCGGGTTTTTCGGGATCGAGCTGTGCGGGAATGAACACGCTACCGGTGCGGCGGGTGCCGGGGTAGATACGACTTTCCGTAAAGGTGAACTCCTTGATTACACCCTTGGGAAGAGAAATCGGATCGAGCGACGAACGCAAAGCGAACTCGGCTGGAAGTGAAGCACCGGCCAGCGGTTTGAGCATCCACTCCAGATGTTCGTCGCCCACATGGTAGTCCCACAGATCCTGCCGCGCGCCGGGCTTACGTCCACCTCCAAAATCATCCAAACCCTTCGTCGGCGCGTGTGCCGAAAGCAGGCTGAACGAGCCATTGACATTTGCCTTGATGGTCCACCGCTGCCACAGCTTGCCGACGTCCGACGCGAGAATGACGGGTGTGCCGTTGTTCGTTCCGCCACCGGGCACCGTAAGCGCGAGCGTCGGGGCCGAGGCTGGGCAAAGGGAGTAGGCATTCTCCTTACGCGTGATGACCCAAACCTGATTACTTGCTCCGGTCGGCGTATTGAGCGAGACGGCGTTGTTTTCGGCAGTCCCCGGCAGCACGGCCTCCAACGCCATTTCAGGGGCGCTCACGGGAACCAGCCTGAAAGGCCCGGACCAGTCCTGGGCTTGCGCCCACACCGCAACAGATGCGAAAAATGCCAGGAAAGTCCGGACAAAAGGGCCGTTAAACGCCTGCGCTATTTGCGAACCCATACGGCTTATCCTTCCCAGATATCGTCGATCGTTTACCGGCCTTGCAGGCCTCCGCCGTAAGACTCGTAGCGCGCCCCGATACGCGCTTGCTTTTCGTCTCCGACATGGAAAACAAAGCGGTATCTGAACGTGACGCGCTCCCCTGGCGCGAGTTTCAGGTCGCCCGTCCCGGCAGGCTTTTTTTCGAAGTGGTGAACGCCGAACGGGTTCGCGGCGAACAGGCCGTATGTGCGCACGTGCCAGCGCGTCGGATACCGCGGGTTCTGCGGATGATCGAAGAGTGCGACGCCGACGGTCTTTCCTTGTACCGGGCCATAATAATCGACCCATTTCGCGGGCTTACCCCAAGCGGTGCCATCCCGCAGGCCTTCGCTTGAAATGATGTGGCCTTGTCCGTTCGTGCCGCTAACGCTCATCGTTGAGGGCATTCGAATGGCCATGGTTCCCTCTTTCGTGTCGCCAATTCTGAGTTCGCCATGTGAGGCGATCAAGGTGATCTCATAATCGATCAGCCGGACATCTTTGTCGGCGCGGAAACGGATCGAACGTTCGTCGGTGCAGACGACCGTTCCGCTGGGAGCCACCCAGTTGTTGAGGCTATGGATCAGACCCTCCTTTTCGCCCGATTTGATTTCCAGAAACTTCTGGTGAATCGTCTTGCCGAAATTCTTCTGCTCCGACCAGAAGTCAATGCCATTGATGTCTCCGTGGGCAAACCAGAGGCCCTTGTGGTGGACATGGTCGGTGGGCTCATTGGTGGTTTTCCGCATCGGCCAGTCACGCGTCATCGGCGTTCCTGCGGGTCCTATGACCGGATAGAGGTAAGGTCGCGCGACATCCCGATAATGGTATTCGGTGAAAAGCGCGCCGTCGAGCTCAACGCGAACCGTTCCTCCGGCATCTTTGACCACAACTCCCTCGCCGCCTATAGCAGCCACCGCAATACCAGCGACAACCAAGCCCAACAGCCTCATGGATCACCTCCTGGCTACGATACAAATTCAACATCATCGAATGTGTTTAGTTTATCGCATGTGACGCCTGTCAGCAAACCCCATTTCGTTAGCCTTCATTCTTATCGGTTATTCTTAAACGACACCTCGTCAGAATCGATTTGGCCAACCTTTGCCATGAACATCATGCACCGCGACCCGCATGCTGCAACATCGGCGGCGACCACGTCCTACGCGGGTGAAGGGAAAAGAGCCGACTGTTGAAGCTTTCCACGAGGCCTCGTTCATTTTTATCCCCGATTCCTGTTGACCCGTTGCGCAAGTTCCCTTACCCTAATGCGAAATTAAAGGCATCCTGTTTTTGTTTCAAATTCCATCTCTATGTTGAAAGTTGCATCGACGCATGAGCGAAACCTCCCTAACTTTATTAGCCGTTTCCGACCTGCATCATATGGGCCTCTCACGACAGACTGCACAGTTGCCGCAAATGCGCGGCGAGCTGGCGCAGACGTTGCTTAAGAAAGTGTTTCTGCGTTTGAGCCACATGGGCATTAAACCCGACCTCACACTGCTTCTGGGGGACCTGGTCGAAAACGGGACAGACCGTAACGCGGAGCTTGACCTCGTCTCTCTGCACGGGGAGCTGACGCGCAGCGGGATTCCCTTCCTCTCCGTTCCCGGCAACCATGACGGCGACATGTCTTTGTTCAACACGCTTTTCGGCTGCCAACCGGGATTTCACGAGATCGGCGGTTATGGATTCGTCCTTTTCAATGACTCCTACAACGAGAACTACGAGTGCGTTCGTTCCGAAGCGGATTTGGCGCTCACAAAAAAGATCGCTGAAGATCATCCCGGCGTGCCGCTGATCGCGGTGCAACATCCACCGATCTACCCGGCCATAGACTCGCATTACCCCTACCGCCCGACGAACTCGGCCGAAATCATCGACTCCTTTCAGAAGTCCGGCGTGATCCTCTCACTCAGCGGGCATTATCACAAAGGGCAGAAAGCCCGCGCCCATGAAGGAGTTCTGTACCACACCGTTTCCGCTTTGTGCGAGCAGCCTTTTCGGTTCAGCCTCATACGCTTGACCGGCTCACGGGTAGAGATTGAAGAGTTCAGCCTTGCCATGCAAGTACCGAACATCATCGATGTGCACTGCCACACCGAGCATGCCTATTGCGGCACGACCGTCGACACGGCGCCCTGCATCGCACTCTCACAGGCGTTGGGCGTGTCCACCTTGTGCATCACCGAGCATGCCTTCCAACTCTATTTCGAGAAGAACCTCGCCATGGGGTTCAAGTGGCAGAGCGACCCCTCGATCGCGGATGCGGTATGGGCCACGCCTGAGAGAAGCCGCATGACCGCCTATCAGCGGTTTGCTCAGAAACTCCGCTCTCCGTTCGTGAAAATCGGACTTGAACTTGACCTTTATGACAACGGCAAGCTGCTCATCTCACCTGAAGATCTACAGTCAGAATGGGATATTTTCGTCGGTGCCATACACAGCGTACAAGGTTTTGTGCCAGGCACGACTGATCAGAAAGAGGCAGAGCGACTGTTCCTCCGCGATGTGGAACGGCTGGTCGAACACGACATCCACGTGTTGGCGCACCCCTTCCGCTTCTTCGCGCGAAACCGTCTAGAGATCCCAACTCATCTCTATCCGGTCTTGGCGGGTCTGCTGGCTGACAGCGGCGTGGCTGTCGAGGTTAATTTTCACACCAACCGACCCGATCCTGATTTTATCCGGCAGTGCGCCGAAAAGGGCGTGAAGATCGCGCTTGCCTCCGATTCTCACGATTTGGCCGAGGCTGGCGAATTCTGGCCACATGTGAACGTGCTCAAGCAGGCCGGCATCACGCCTAAGATGTTCCCTGAAGCGCTCTTTTCTTTCTGACGCCTCAGCGCAGAAGCAGGAGCAGGAGTCCGACGTTTTTTATTGCAGATATAGAAGATCCGGGACGAACTTCATTACCTGATTACGACAATAGGCATACACTTTATCGGCCGGGGACCCCTTCATGCGCCGAACGGTATCAGCTAAAATCCTGGCGTCATTAAGCGAGACCTGACTGATGATTCGTTTGACGAGCGGAATAAGATTGGGGGACATGCTGAGTTCATCCACACCCATACCGACCAGAAGCACCGCCATGACCGGGTCGGCAGCCGTTTCGCCACACACCGACACTTTCAAACTGTGTTCATGAGCCGCATGAAGCGTCATGTCTATCAACTGCAAAACACCGGAATGGGTGGGCTGATAAAGCCGAGCGACCGTCTCGTTCACACGGTCGACCGCAAGCGTATATTGGATCAGATCGTTCGTACCGATAGAAAAGAAATCCGATTCCCTGGCCAAGGCATCTGAGATAAGCGCTGCCGCAGGGATCTCAATCATCACGCCGCGCTTGAGGGACTCATCGAAAGGGACACCCTCCTTCTGCAACTCCGCCATACAACCGCGCAATTCGAGGTTCGAGGCACGCAATTCGTCGATCGTCGCGATCATCGGATACATGAGCTTCACACTGCCGTGCGCGCTGGCCCGCAGAATGGCACGCAACTGCCTCCGCAAGACCTCGGGATTACGCAGAAGGTAGCGAATCGACCGGTTTCCCAAAAACGGGTTGGACTCTTTATGTGCCGTCCCCGCACCTTTGATCATCTTGTCCCCGCCTATATCCAGCAGGCGGATCGTGACGGGCTGGCCTTCAGGCATCGCACGCGCCACTTCCGTATAGGCGTGCGTCTGCTCCTCCTCGGTCGGCTCCCGGTCAGAGGACAGCCACAGATATTCCGAACGGTAAAGCCCCACACCTTCGGCGCCGACCGAGAAAAGACCTGTCATTGGCGTGCTTTGATCCACATTCGCAAGAAACGGAATCGCATAGCCATCACTTGTGGCACCCGGCACCAACTTGCCCTGATCGAGCGTCTCTTCCAGCGTCTTTGAACGAGAAGCCATCTTTTCAAAAGCCAAACGCTCTTCGCGTCCAGGATTCAGGATCACTTTCCCGCGCGTACCGTCCAGCAACAGCATGTCGCCGGTTCTGGCAATTTCCGAGAACGAACCTAATCCGACCACAGCGGGGATGCCTAACGCACGTGCCAGCAGGGACGCATGAGACGTGGTACTCCCGCGATCAGTGGCAAAACCGAGAATCAGGTTTTTGGGCAACGAGATCGTTTCGGATGGAGTGAGCTCGTCAGCGACGACAATACAAGGCTGCTCCACACGCACCACCTGCGCGTCGACGCCTCCCGACAGATTGCGGATGATCCGCTTTGCAATATCACCGACATCCTGGGCGCGCTCCCGAAGATAGGCATCATCCATCGCCGCGAAAATCGAGGAGTATTTTTCGGAGACCGCATTAACGGCGGCCTCTGCATTAATCTGGCTCTTTGATACCTTCTCCTTGCAAGCACCTATGAAGGACGGGTCATCGAGAATCATCAGATGGCCGTCAAAAATGGTCGCCTCGTCCCCGCTGATGCGTTTTTTGAGTTCAAGCATCAGCGAGCGGATCTGAGCGCGCGTCAGAGCAAACGCATCGGACAATCTCGAAAGTTCGTGGCCAACCTGAGCAGGTTCCACCGCGTACTCAGGCACCTGCTCGTTCGCTGAGGTACGGAAAAGGAAAACAGGCCCCGTGACGAAACCGCGCGAGGCGGACAGTCCAGTCAGCATGCGCATTTGGCACGCGTCAACGTGGGCGATGTCCGGGTCATTGTTCATCGGGAATATCGAATTTGCGAGCCACTAATGCTTCAAGCTCGTCGAGCACTTCACGTCCCTGCGGGCCGCAGGAGGTCACGCGCAACTTCGTGCCACACACCGCCTCGAGCGTCATCAACGCCATGATACTCTTACCCGACACAACCGTGCCGTCCTTCTCCACATCGACATCCGCATTGAAACGCGATGCCACCTTGGCGAAGAGCCCAGCGGGGCGGACGTGCATGCCGTACTTGTTCAGCAATACGAACTCACGGGTCATTTTTTGTGTAACAGACTGTCCCACTATCCACTCTCCTCATCTCATCCGGCATGGTGTTGCTTGATTCGCGAATCCAATTCGCGAACCGCTACGAAACCCGAAAGACGCAGTTTATGTTCCTGCGCCGCAGTTTCCACCAAATTCACCAAATCCCTGCCCGGCGCAACCGGTATCACCAATTGCGGAACAGAAACCCCTAGATACTCACGACGCAAATCATCCGTCCCGGTGCGGTCGAGTTCGGCATCCGCCTCACCCTGCCGCTTCAGCGTCACCACCAAGTCCACCTGTTTCTCGCCGCGTACAGCCGCCACGCCGAAAATCGATGGCACATGAATGATGCCAATACCGCGAATTTCCATATAGTACTGCGTGATCGGCAAAGCGGACCCGAGCAGGTTGTTGTTGCTGTCCCGGCGCAACTGAGTCAAGTCATCCGCAACCAACGCGTGGCCACGCTTGATCAAACCGAGAGCCGTTTCACTCTTGCCGAGTCCAGCCGCGCCTTCAATGAACACACCGACGCCAGCCACCTCCAACATGGTGCCGTGTACCTTGCACCGGGGTGCGTGCAGGTCCTCGAGGACGAACGTAGCGGCATGGATGAAATGCCTGGTCACCATGCTAGACCGCAACACCGAAACGCCATCCCGCTCCGCCACACGGAGGACTTCGGGAAAAGCCCGCTTGCCGCGCGTAAATACCATACAGGGGATCTTCGTCGCAAACAGCTCTTCGAAACGCTGAATTCGCAACTCCTCCGGCATAGAGGAAAGATACGCGTATTCCGCCATTCCGACCACTTGGATACGCTTCTGCGCAAAGTGCTTGTAAAAGCCGGATAAAGCAAGACCCGGACGATGCACGACCGGCTCGATGATGACCCGGTCAAGGCCCGCCTTTCCGGCAGAAAGCTCAAGCCCCAAACGGTCACGGCCAACCTTCAGAAACTGGCCGACCGTAACCGGGGATTGCTGAGCCGCACTCTGTCGATTCTCCGCCATTATTTTTTTTCGGTCTTCCGGATGTGCGCCGTAACACGCTTGCTTATCGTTTTGCGCAGTTGCTTTTCCGCGCGGGCCGCCGCCGTATCGATCACGGCGCGTGCGCTGTCCGCATGTTCCTTCGCGCCCACGGCGGTCAATCCCTTCTGCTGAACAATAAACTCTGCCTCATAGAGGTGGCGCTGCACATCGACAATCACATGAATACTTTCTACCCTCGGGAACTGCTCCATCAGTTTCGTCGCACGCGCTTCAGCATATTCCTTAAGTCCGGGGGCAGCGTTCAGATGACGAATCGTCACTTCAATTGCCATAAGTGTCATCCTTTCTTTCTTTGCCTGCTTTTGACAGGCGGGTTATTGTTTTCTACATCCTAAAGTTCTTGCCAAGGTACAAACGGCGAGCCGTCTCGTCCTGCACAAGAAAATCACTTGATCCCTCGCACAAGATCTGTCCGTCATACACCAAATAAGCGCGATCCACGATTGCGAGCGTTTCCCGCACATTATGATCGGTCACAATTATCCCAAGGCCTCGGTTGCGCAGTCCTTTGACAATCTCCTGAATATCATGCACGGCCAGAGGGTCCACGCCGCTAAACGGCTCGTCGAGCATGAGGATCGCAGGCTTGCGCACCAACGCCCTTGCGATTTCCAATTTCCGCCGCTCACCGCCACTCAGGGTATAGGCTCGCTGCTTTGCGACTTTCGTCAAGTTCAGGCTTGTCAGCAACTCCTCGGCCCTCTCCAGACGGGCGACCTTGGCCAAATCCATGGTTTCAAGAATCGCCAACACATTCTCCTCAACCGTCAGTTTTCGAAAGATCGACGCTTCCTGCGCGAGATATCCTAAACCCAACCGCGCCCGCCGGTAAACCGGCATCCGCGTGATATCCTCGCCACGGAATGCGATGGTGCCGGCATTCGGGCGGACCAAGCCAACAACCATATAAAACGTCGTCGTCTTGCCCGCACCGTTGGGTCCGAGCAGACCCACAATCTCCCCGCAACTCGCTTGCAGCGAAATTCCGTTCACCACGGTCCTCTGACCATAGGCTTTGACCAGGTCCGAGGCCTGAATGTCCGGGGTTTTTTCTATGCCATTCAATTGTCCAACTTCATCATCCATAACGTCAAGTCACATTCTACGGAACCAGTTTTTGTGCGTCGGCCTTGTTAAATGTCCCGGGAGGCAACACCACGCGGCCAGGAGAAACCTCCATTCGCTCGTCGTCCAGCCAAAACGTGATGCGGTTACCCGTCACTTCACCGCCCTGGTCGCCCTCCCGCATGAGCCGGGCATTGCCCGTCATCACAATCTGTCCGCTTTTTTTCGTGTAAACCGCCTTGTCGCAACTGGCCGACCTATTCTGGTTGGTGATGCTCACATGACCGACCGACATGATCTGCTGGACGTCGTTTGTGCCTTCCATAAAGACCAACAGCCTATCCGACCGCATCACAAACTGTTCGTCGTCAACCAGCACGTTCTCGTCGAAAAGGATCACGCCCTCCTTGTTGTCGAACTCGATCCGCTCGGCAGTAATCACCGCTTCCCGACCGGGCGTTGCAGGATTTACCTTCGCGGTCTTAGACGCGCGCTTCTTTTGCGTTGCAGCCGCCTCAGGCGCATTGGTCTGTCCCTGAGCACAAACAGTCAAGCAAACCAACAGGTACGCCATCAGACAGCCTATCCACATCGTCCTCTTCACTAAAACCTCCCGAAGTTGTTCCGTATGCGACGCGTACGAATCTCGCACTCGGACATTATTTTAATAAATTGTCCTTCGATTGAGAAGTACATACCACGTCCTTTTAACCGATCGCCGCTTTTTTCCATGCTGACCAAGCCTTCGCAATACCCATGCTTGACCTTGCGGTCAAACAGGCACCCCTCCGCCGTCATCCGTCCGTCCGGGAGTCCGTCTGCCGTCAGCAGTTCCACGATCACATCCTCCGCAAAGATCAGACCGTCCAAAAAAATCTGAGCCTTCTTGGCCCTCAACTGCGCCTTGATCCGCCCGTTCGGGAAATAGTCAAGGGGAAGCATCAGGTTTTCCACCGGCGAGGTCATCGCCGTCTTGACGGACTCCCATTTTTCGGCAAGCGGCCGCCATTCTTCCGGCGTGTGTCGGTTAAACCAACGCTCGACCTCAGGGTCATCCGCGCCAGAAGCCGAAAGACAGCCGAACAGGAATCCGGCCGCCAGAGTCCTGCCTATCAGCCTCCTCTGTCTATCGCACCAAACCATGGATCTCCTTCAACGTCTGCCACACTTTCTTTAAGTCCTTGAAAGCGATCGCATTCGCCTTGTCCGACAGCGCTTCGGCCGGATTAACATGCGTTTCCATAAAAATGCCGTCCACACCTGTCGCCACCGCCGCACGCGCCAGAGCCGGCGCCCAGCGGCCATCACCACCGCTCATCTTGCCTGCACCGCCCGGACGCTGCACACTGTGCGTCGCATCAAACACCACCGGATAGCCCAGTTCCCGCATGATCAGCAGGCTGCGCATGTCCGCCACCAGATTATGATAACCAAAACTCGCCCCGCGTTCCGTAAGAATAATCTTGGAATTGCCCACACCGGTTATTTTGTCAATCACGTTGACCATGTCCTCCGGAGCGAGGAACTGGCCCTTCTTGACATTGATGACCTTGCCGGTCTCCGCAGCAGCCACCACCAGATCGGTTTGACGGCAAAGGAAGGCCGGTATCTGCAGGATGTCCACCACTTCTGCAGCCACAGCGGCCTGCCCCGGCTCGTGGATATCCGTCAACACCGGAACGTTAAACCGGTCGCGCACTTCCTGCAGGATTGCCAGGCCCTCAAAAAGCCCCGGGCCACGATAGGAATCGACAGAAGTCCGGTTCGCCTTATCGAACGAGGCCTTAAACACCAACGGCACATCCAATTCGTCCGCCAACCGCACCAGCCGTGCCGCCAAGTCCATTGTGCCATCCACCGACTCGATCACGCAAGGCCCCGCAATAAACGCCAGCTTCTTGCCGCCGAACACTTCCTTGCCCACTTTTACCGGAGTCACTTTCGCCATCGCCCACTACCCCCTTTTCCGAAGAACCTCTTCAACCGCAGCAACATCCGCCGGCGTGTCCACACCCACGCCCTGCTCTTCCGTCTTGATCACCGCGATACGTCCGCCCAAATACAAGGCCCTCAACTGCTCCAGACTCTCGGTTTTCTCCAACTCGCACGGCGGCTCTTTCACCAGCCTCTTCAGAAACGAGCCTCGATAGGCGTATATGCCGAGATGCCGCAGATACAGGCCGGAAGCCAAATCAGGCTCGCCGTCGCGACGACAAGGAATCGGCAACCTCGAAAAGTAGAGCGCGCCGCCGTCTTGTGCGAGAACAACTTTCACGACCGTCCGAGCCTCAAGATCACGTAACGAGCGGATCGGGCAGGCCGCCGTGGCCATCGCCCAGCCCGGATCGTTCTTCATGCGTGCAACCAGCGCGTCGATCAGCCCGGGATCGATCAAAGGCTCATCGCCTTGAATGTTGATGACGACATCGTCATCGGCAGGTTTTGCAGCCTCCGCCACCCGGTCCGTGCCGGAGGGATGATCCGCCCGCGTCATCACCACCTTAACAAAGCCCCGTACCGCGTCCGCTATCCGCAAATCGTCTGTGGCCACAAGCACATCGTCAAGCGCTTTTGCTCGCTGGACAGCCTCAACCACCCACTGCACCAAAGGCTTTCCGCAAAGCGGGTGGAGGCTCTTGCCGGGGAACCGCGTCGAACCCCATCGCGAAGGGATCACACCAATCACACGCATACTGATAATTCCTGTTGGGTTGTAAAACGTCTATATTTTCGGTGTTCTCCTAAAGAGAGTCAAGGTCCTAATCCATACGATTTGAGAAACGTGTCAAATACCGCTTGCTTTGTCCGCCTTTTTATGAAAAATTGTTGCTTTAATCTTACGATTAATCAGTTGCGGATCAAGACATTAGCATGGAGCCGGTCATAAAAAAGAGGACACGATGAGCGACATCAAGTTCAACTGTCCCCATTGCCAACAGCGACTCGCCATACCCGATGTCGCTTTAGGAAGAACTATCCCTTGCCCAATCTGCAAAGGACACATCGGCCTGCCCGCAAAGCGGACTCCATCAACCCAATCGGGTGCATCCCAGACGGCGAGCACGACCACTCAGGCTGCTGTTCAGACGGCAGCAGCGCCGCAGACGGCGACAGACGGCGAACACGCCTACTCAGGCAGCGGCTCAGACCGCAACAACGCCACAGACGGCAACGCCGACTGTAGACATGACGCCCGCCAGCAGAACTGCCACGCCGCAACCGCAACAGAATGTTGACATCAAATTCGCCTGTCCCACTTGCGCGGTGCACATCGTCATTACGGAACGCGCCGCAGGCAAGGAAATCACGTGTCAACGCTGCGGCTCGCGGGTCCTGGTACCACCCGTTGGAACGCCAGCCTCCGCAGCAGCCAGTCAACCGCCCCCCCCTCCGGCGGTGCCGAGCAACGCAACGATTCCCGAACTGATTGAAAAGCTCCGCAACGGCGATGAACATGTAGGTAAACTGCTTCTCCAAAAGGGAGAAGCCATAATACCCCTGCTGATCGAAGGTTTCAACGAACACGCGATCACGGAACCAGACACAAACAGAGGCGCGGACAACATCGTGAAACTGCTTGCAAGATGCGGTGCCGTTTGCGTTCAGCCGCTGATCGCGAGACTTGGAAAAAGCCGACATGCCTATTATGCGTTAGGGAAAATAGCAAACGAGGACGCCATCAACGCGCTTGCCCGCGAGCTGACATCCGTCAACTGGCATCGCGTCGAGATCGCATGCAAGGCATTGGGGCTTGTGGAAAACCCGAACGTGCAAAAAATCGTCAGCAACATCGAGATTGTCCGCAAATCGACGCGCGTCGGAGAAGTCTTCACGGCTGCAAGCGCGGCCATCGCCGCCATACAAGCCCGATTTCCGAAGGCCCCGGTTTCCGGGACGACGCTGCAGCCCGCGAAAGTTGTACACGGAGCGACACCGCTGAAAGCCCCGACGGTTAAAACGCCCGCCTTAACGAGTCACCAAAAAGCAGGCGCCCCTTTCACCGCTCATCAAAAAATCGCTTCCTTGGGTTAACCCCTTTAACCCAAAAAGCCATCTCTTTCCGAAGCGGCTGAAGTGATCACGCCGAGTTGCGTTTCAAGCTCTGTCAGCTCCTTCGCCCAGAACAAGCGCGTCCCCCATTCCGGATGGTTCTGGAGGAAAGAAGCATCCTTTGCCTGCCGTGCACACCACGCCAGATAATAGGTCATACGCATCGCCCTCAACGGTTCGATCAACCGCAAAGAACGGCGGTCGAACGCCCGGAACGTCTCATAGCCCGCCAGCAACTGCCCCAACTCCTCACGCGTCTCGGAAAGACGCCCCGGCAAGAGCATCCACACGTCCTGAACCGGCGGGCCGTTCATCATGTCGTCGAAATCAATCAGGAAAACCCCGGTATCGGGCCGCTCCAAGACATTGGTGTGCTGACAGTCGCCATGCAGACGGATGGTTTCCGTGCCCGCGAAAAGCGGCACAACCGCATCGAGCAATGCACAACCGAAATCCTCCATCCGCGCCGTTTCACGAGCATCGAGAAACCCGTTGTCGAGCAGATAGTCGAGATCCGCCGTTGTGGCTGTCAGCGGATGCAGCGTCAGCCGAGCCGGCGCGGGGGCGCGCTCTCCCACGCGGTGAATCCGTGCCAGCAACGCCCCCAAACGCCCCCACAGCGCGTCACCTGGGTCAGCCGGTTCAATCGGCCTGCCGCCGCGCCGAGGGAAAAGCGAAAACGCGATTCCTCCCGTATCACCCAGCGTGCCGCCATCCGCCAGCGTCAGCGGCGCGATAACCGGGATTTCATCGTCGGCACACGCCCGCACAAAAGCATGCTCGTCCAAGATAGCCTCGCGCCGCCACCTACCCGGCCGGTAGAATTTGGCGACGATATTTTCACCGGAATCGAGTTCAACCGTGTAAACACGGTTGATATAGCTCGGCAAGGGACGTATCACGCCGGTACAGCTTTGCCGCACAGACAACTCAACCGCATCCAAAACCCTGTCCGGCGTCAACGACGAGAAATCAGCGTTCATGTTTCAGAGTGTATCACATATCCCCGACGCGCTCTACCCAGCTCTCCCCCTGCTTAAGGCCGTGTGCGCCCATCAGCTTTGGCTTTCTCCAAGAACGCCCGCATCGCAGCCACGCGCTCAGGCTGCCGTTCAGCGAGATTTTCAGTTTCCCGCGGATCCTTCCCTGTGTCATACAACTGAACCACGTTCCAGCGGCCGTTGTCCTGCTCGCCTTTGAGGAATGCGTCAGGATCACCCAACAGCCCCGTAGCGGAATTTTTCGGCCCGTTTTTGCGCCCGTTCTCCGGGATGAACTTCCACGGTCCTTCCCTCACCGACAACACAGGGTCTTGAGCGATAAACGTTTTGCGGGCTACGGCGGAGGGATCGAGCAGCGATGCGGAAAAGTCAAAACTGTCGGGCGCGGCATCAGGCGCCAACGTCTGTCCAGTGAACGCAGCGGCAGTCGCAACGAAGTCCACGAGACTCACCAGCGCGGCGCTTTCTGCTCCAGCCTTGATCTGTTTGGGCCAGCGCGCCAAAAACGGCACGCGCGTTCCACCTTCATACGCACTGTACTTGTGACCGCGGAATTGGCCCGCAGGCCGATGAGCGCCCAACTTTTCGACGGCCTGATCCTTGTAGCCGTCATTCAGCACCGGACCGTTGTCGCTACTCAGAATCACCAAGGTGTCCTCCGTCAGCCCACACTTATCCAGCGCGTCCAGAATCACGCCGACCTGATAGTCAAACTGCACAATAGCATCTCCACGCGCACCCATCGACGTCTTGCCGACAAAACGCGAATGCGGCATACGCGGAACATGAATATCATGCGTAGCAAAGTAAAGGAAGAAGGGATTGTCCTTGTTGCGCCGGATGAAGGCCGCTCCCTTGGACGCCAAGGTATCAGCCATGTCTTCGTCTACCCAACGGGCCTTTTTGCCACCGGACATGTATCCGATTCGCCCGGTGCCGTTGACAACCGCGTTGTTGTGTCCATAGTCCCAATCTAATTTAAGCGAGGCGCGATCCCGTATGCCGTCCGGTTCGCCGGGGTAGTTACCCTCTTTCAGCTTGTAATTGACTTTGATGGGGTCAGCAGGATCGAGGCCCACGACGCGCTGGTTCTCGACGTAGACACACGGGGTACGGTCGCCCGTAGCGGGAATCAGAAAGGAATAATCGAAACCGATCTCGCGCGGCCCCGGGACGATCTCCGTGTTCCAATCGGTTTTCTCTTGCCCTAAACCCAGGCCCAAATGCCACTTGCCCACCACACCCGTCGCGTATCCGGCCCTCTTGAGCACGGAAGGCAACGTGGTACGCCCCGGCTCGATCAGAAGCGCCGCATCACCCGTGGCGATCCCCGTGCCCTTTTTACGCCAGGCGTACTCGCCAGTCAAAAGCGAGTAGCGGGTGGGCGTACACGTCGCGGCGGACGCATGAGCGTCCGTGAAACGCATTCCCTCACGGGCCAGCCGATCGACATTCGGCGTCGTCACCGCCTTTGCGCCATAGCAGGAGACGTCGCCCCAACCCAAATCATCGGCGAGAATGAGGACGATGTTTTTCGGCCTCGGTTTAGAGGCACTCTCGACCGCTCTCAGAGACAACTTTTTTCCAGCGACCGTCAGTCCCAATGTGAAAAGAAAACGCCTTCTGTTCATTCGTCATCTCCTTTTTCTTCACTCCGCCTTACTTGTCCCACGGGTTACGCCCGGTTTTCCACCTTCTTTCAAACACCGCTTGAGCCCCATACCCTCCATCACACGTCCGGCATCCATATACATATCTGCAAGTCCAAACGCATATTCGTTATTGCTCCAGCCGGTCCGTTCACACGCCCGTTCCGCGAGCTTGAGCGCTTTCGTCATATCTTTGTCGGGGCGCTCTTTGACAGCCAGCGCTTTCGCGTAACGGTACAAAGCTTCGGGATTGTCCGGCTCACGCTTTAACACTTCCTGATACTGCCGATCCGCTTCCGCATACTGGCCAATGGTCACCGCGACTTGCGCCAATTCCATGCGGTATGCCGTCAGTTCGGACGCTGCCGCCACCGCACGCGCGAAGTGCAGGTAAGCGTTTTCGTTTTCTCCACTCGCGCGCAGACAGTAACCCATGCCGTAATGAACACGCGCCGTACCTGTCGCGAACGACAACAGATTCTCATAACACTTCAACGCGCCCTTATATTCGCCGATCGCGATCCTCCTCCGCCCCTCCAGTTCCATGACTTCCGACAGATGCAACAGCAACGCATCCCGAGGGTTCAGCTTGGATGCCGCACGCGCTGCAGCCAACCCTGTATCACCCTCTCCCTTCGCGGTTTCCGCCAGCGCCGTTACGGCCGAGGACCGACCTTCGACACACTGTCGTGTCTTTGCCCTTATCGCCTGATAGACCTCTTCGTCCAAAGCTCCCTGCAACACCCAGTCCGTCTTCCGCTGGCGATACTTCTCCAACACGTCCGGCGTCAGGGGAGGCTCAGCCACCCCGAAAACAGTAAGCGGAGCAAGCCACGCGGCTTGAAACGCGGTTTCACTCCCAGTCCGCTCCAGCCAGGGTTTCAAATCCTTACCCTCACAGAGCATACCGGCCAAAACCTCTGGCAGCGACAACACTCCCGCACGGGCGAAATCCCGCATCAACGGCACCTTTTCGAACAAACCCAACATCGCATCCGCCGGCACTTGGATCCCGCTCTTTCCTCCGATCAGCAGCCAGTCGTACACACCCGTACACCAAATCTGAACGGAGGGGAACTCTTGCGCAAAAAGACGTGTGATTGCGGCGAACCTGGTCGGCGACAGCGCCCGCGCATCCAGATGCAATGCGACCAGTCCGTCGGCAGACAGCGCACTCCGACACCGTCTGAACAGATTCCGGCTATAAGCTCCGCCCACTCCGCGCATCCACACAGGCTCCGAAGCGAGGAGCACCAGATCATAAGATTCCTTTTCGGAAAGCGTCGCTCCCTGCCGTACTCCCCCCTTCGCGCTCGTGTCTTCGCCCGTCATATATCCGTCAGCAGCCAGCGCCAACTTCACAACCGCCGGGTCCGCCCCCGCATATTTCACCTGAGCAACACCCGCCCGCAGAAAGAAGGGCAAATAAAACCCAGCTTCAGGCCCGAACACCGCAGCCTTCTTGCATCCGGGACGCAACAGCAATGGAACGTATCCCGTCAGCGTGCGTGCCGTATGAAACCGATTGCCGAACAGCATCGGGCGCCCATCCAACGCAAACACAAACTGGTAGTCGGAGTCGTCATAAACACTCACCGTATGATGCCGCGAGCGATGGGCGAACACCGGCTTCCCGCGCGCAAACCCGCTGTCCCGGTGCACCAGCCGACTAAACACCGCATCTGTCAGGACGGAGGCTTGCCCGCGAGGGTTCAACACCACCAGCGCAACAATGACCCCCAAAAAAGGAAACGCCGACAGCACGCTCCGCATGTACGACAGCGAAGCCAACGCGCCGAACCACAACGCCGCCAGGCGCATGACACTCTCAACGCCCGCAAACGGAACGAATGCGCCAGCGGCCAGTCCCCATCCAGCCGAAGCCGGCAAAACGCCCAACAGCACCACCAGTGTGATCGCCTGACCCTGCCGCAGCAGGGACGGAGGCACGCAGGCCACCAACGACACGCGCACCGCCGCTCCAGCCAAGACAGAAGGCACCAGCGCGAGAAACACAGCCGTCTTAGCTAATGTCAGAACGTATTGCGAGACAGAACGCGAGAGATCATTCAGGATACGCAGCCATCCCGTAATCATGCCAGGCGCCACCACCAGCTGAAACACCAGCCAGCAACCTAAGAGCAGAAGCAAGACACGCAACAAAACAACCGGATCGCGGACTTTCCGGCACGGCCACCCTGCCGTAAGAAAACCCACCCCGAGGCCTGCCACCACCATGACCACACACGCCGTTAGACTGTAAACGGTGCGTCCCGCAACGGCATCCAAGATACTCAACCACACGGAGGAGAGCACTCCGAACATCAGGCTTGCCGCCACGCACACAGATGCAAGCAACGTGCCCTTATCAATCCCTTTTATCATAACTACCCCAACGCCTTTTCACAAAATCACGTCACACGCCATCACGCGCGCAGCGTCCGCATTTTCAGGCAACGCTGATGAGACATTCAACGCATTACACCAACCAGCCAACCCTGACGGCCAACCTCTGGTTTCAGCTCCGCACGACACCGCCCGCC
>JAEAMG010000305.1_pt1 | contig 65199 bp, 56 predicted proteins | sample 8958741 | NCBI WGS metagenome assembly JAEAMG01 (sample SAMN16933256, study PRJNA681125) | bioreactor sludge metagenome | isolation source: anaerobic bioreactor treating anionic surfactant - SDBS | place: India: Bengaluru | collected 2019-02-28 | reverse complement strand
GCTCGCTTCGCATCGTGGTTAGCGTTGGCGGCTACAACGTTGTGTAGATACCCATCGCCATCGGGGCAAGCCCCCTCCCACTTTTGGTTGTTTTTCACTTGAGGGTTGACGGCCAGGCGAATCACGAATACTGTACATAAACACAGTGTTTAAGCGCTGACCAACCAAACCCGGCAACTTCAGCCATGCCAAACACCGTGTGTAAGTTAATGGATTAACTTAATGCCCAGGCTCGTTATACCGAGCCGTTTTTTATTGATAGAGAGGGAACTCATGTCGTACCCAGAAAGCAAACTCACCGGCTTGACCGGTTTCGCCCTCGCGGCAAAAGTCAGTGGCGGCTGGTCCGGTCCTGTGGTCAGTATCACCACCCTGGATCAACTCAAGGCCAATATTGGCGACACCACCCCACGGGTATTGGTGATCAACAGTAATATCTCGGCGTCGAGCCTGACCAAAGTCAACTTGGGCGCCAACAAGACCTTGATCGGTTCGTTCCAGAACCGTACTTTGGAGAATATTCACCTGCGTGCAACCGCGCAGTCGCAGAACATTATTCTGCAGAATATTATCTTCAAGCATTCGGCGAGTATTAAGGCCAATGACGATATTCAGGTCTATCTGAACTACGGCAGCAAATACTGGATTGACCATTGCTCTTTTGTCGGGCACAGCTGGTCCACCACTGACGGCAGTGAAGACAAACTGCTGTATATCGGCGAAAAGGCCGATTATGCCACCATCAGCAACTGCTTCTTTGGCAGCCACAAGTACGGGCTGATCTTCGGTCACCCGGCAGATGATAATAAGGCAGAGTTCAACGGTTATCCGCGCCTGACGGTGTGCCATAACCGCTTCGACAATATGGAAGTGCGTGCGCCCGGCTTGATGCGTTACGGTTATTTTCATGTGTATAACAACTACATCAATAACTTCCACCTCGGTTTTACCCTGGCGCAGAACGCCAATATCCTGTCTGAAAGCAACTATTTTGGCGAAGGCAGCCAAAACAAAGGCATGTTGGATGATAAGGGTACCGGTACTTTTACTGATACAAACAGTGTGCCGCCGATCACCAACCAGAAGTCTCCCAAAGCACAATGGACGGCCAGTTCCAACTACGCCTATACCTTGAAGACGGCGGCGCAAGCCAAGGACTTCACACAGAAGAATGCCGGGGCACAAGCGGCGGCGCTGGTATTCGGTAGTTGATTAGCTAGCTTTCTACTGAGCTGTCATTTATTGCAAGTGCCACTGTATTTATATCAAGGATATAAATACAGTGATGGCCTTTGTAATATAAATAATTCTTCATGTTGCGATAAGCGAGTGCCCATGTTAAACCTTGGTACGCACTTGCAGAGCCAACTATCTCTTGCTCTTTCAGTCAGTATTAAGTTGCTGGCTGCCAGGTGCTATTTAATCTTCGCTTGTCACTTAAGCGTTAGCAAAAGGACATCATCATGAAACATGCGAATCACACACCCACTCGCTGGACACGGGCCGATGCGCTGAAAGTTAATGAGAATGACCCGACGACTACCCAGCCGTTAGTGAGTCCTGACTTTCCTGTCATGAGTGACACGGTCTTTATCTGGGACACCATGCCATTGCGTGAACTGGATGGCACAGTGGTATCGGTGAATGGCTGGTCAGTGATCTTCACCCTGACCGCCGACCGTCGCCCCCATGACCCACAATTCATCAACGCCGATGGCCGTTACGACATCAAGCGCGACTGGGAAGACCGCCATGGTCACGCGCGGATCTGCTACTGGTACTCGCGCACCGGCAAGGACTGGATCTTCGGCGGCCGTGTCATGGCCGAAGGGGTGTCGCCGACCACCCGTGAATGGGCGGGCACACCGATCCTGTTGAATAACAACGGCGACATCGACCTGTACTACACCTGCGTCACACCGGGTGCCACGATTGCCAAAGTCAGGGGCCAGGTTGTCACGTCGGACACCGGTGTCACCCTCCAGGGCTTTGATCAGGTCAAGTCGTTGTTCGAGGCCGACGGCACCTACTACCAAACCGAAGCGCAGAATGCGACCTGGAACTTTCGCGATCCCAGCCCCTTTATCGATCCCGTCGATGGCAAGTTGTACATGGTGTTCGAAGGCAATGTTGCCGGCGAGCGCGGGACTCACGAAGTGGGCCCGAATGAAATAGGCCTGGTGCCACCAGGGCATGAAGATGTGGGCGGTGCGCGTTATCAGGTGGGCTGTATTGGCATCGCGGTTGCCAAAGACCTCAACGGTGACGAGTGGGAGATTTTGCCGCCGCTGGTGACTGCCGTCGGGGTGAACGACCAGACCGAACGGCCGCACTATGTGTTCCAGGACAACAAGTACTACCTGTTCACCATCAGCCACAAATTTACCTATGCGGATGGCGTGACGGGGCCGGATGGCGTCTATGGGTTCGTCAGCGATCAGCTGTTCGGCCCCTATACGCTGATGAATGCGTCGGGGCTGGTACTTGGCAATCCGCCTTCGCAGCCGTTCCAGACGTACTCTCACTGCGTGATGCCCAACGGCCTGGTGACGTCGTTTATCGACAGCGTGCCCACCACCGGCGATGACTACCGCATCGGCGGCACTGAAGCGCCGACGGTCAGGATCGTGTTGAAGGGCGCTCGCTCGTTTGTGCAGGAGGCTTACGACTACGGTTACATTCCGGCGATGCGGGATGTGGTGTTGAGCCAGTAAACGCAGTGCAAAAGCCAGCCTGATTCATCAGGTGTAAATCGATCCAAATGTGGGAGGGGGATTGCCCCCGATGGCGGAGTGTCAGTCACTGTAGATGTCGACTGATCCACCGCCATCGGGAGCAAGCCCCCTCCCACATTTTTTTACCGCGTTTGAGCCTGTCTTCAACGCTCAAGTCCCAGCCCACCAAGCCGATACAGGCACTAGCACCACGAGCGATCCCGAACTCGTAGGTGCACGCCTGGTCGTCGCCCAGGTCAACGAATAAAAATCAAAAGGGGTGGCCATGACCATATTGCAACGTGTGATCGGCGGATTTGCGGTGTTGGTGCTGTTATTGCTGATCATGGCGGGGATCAGCTATCAGAACACGCAGTCCATCAGCAGTCGCTTGACCATTATCACCGGCCAGTCGGCCCCCTTGAGCCGCGCGGCCAGTGAGCTCTACGTGCATATCCTGCGCGCCAACCAGGCGTTGCTGGCCATTCAGATCAGCACCGACCCCAAGCAGATCGAGGACGGCAAGCCACCGTTTACCGAGAGCATCGCCCAGTTCAATCAATTGCTCGACAGCACGGTTGCCTATACCGGCGAGCATGAGGCGCTGCGGACAAACCTGGCGCAGCAGCGCCAACAGGTAGCGGCCTACGCCGAACAGGCGCAGGCGTTGATGACGTCCCACTTGCAACATGTGCAGCAGTTGGCGCTGACGCGCAAACTGCAAGGCTACAGCAGTGCGCAGGCGATGCAGCTGACCAGCTATTTGCGTGATTACATTGCGCATGCGCGCAGTGTCGACGAACCGCAACAGGTGGCCGCAGCGGAGAAGCTGCTGTTGGAAGTCAACAAATCCTACGATGGCTTCGCGGCTCATACCGTCACGCCCGCCATTGATAAATTACAGCGCGTGCTCAATCTGCAGGACGAAGTGATCAGCACCCGCGCCCAGGCCCTGACGGCGATTGACCCGAGGGTCGGGCGGATTGCCGGCGTCATGGTCAATCGCCTGCTGACTGACCTGACCGCCCCTGACGGCCTGTTCCAGGCTTATCAGGTGGAGGCGAAACTGGCCGCGCAGGTGCAGCAGCAGCGCAATGCGGTGGATGCGGCGCTGAAAACCACCCTGGACAGGATTGGCGAGTTCGGCAGCCAGTCCCTGGAGGTCGCCAACCAGGCCAGTCAGTCGGCCAATGCCACCATCGGCACCAGCCGCAGCTTGCTGTTGATCGCATGTGTGCTTGCGGTGCTGGCGGCGGTGTTGATTGGTACGTGGGTCGCCTTCAGCCTGCGGCGTCCGCTGGCGGCGTTTCGCGAAGTGCTCAAGACGCTCACTGCGGGGGACATGCGGGTCAGTTTCGATGTCAGCCGTAAAGACGAGTTCGGTGAGTTGGGCGGTTACCTGAACGAACTGACCACGGCCCTGCGCAAAACCTTCCGTGAATTGATCGGCTCTGCCGATGCGCTGGCCGTGACGGCCGGGAGCAATGCCTTGAACAGCGAGCAGACCACCCGTGTGGTGGATGAGCAGAAGGACCGCTTGCAATCGGCAGCCTCGGCCATGACGCAGATGGAAAGCACGGTCGAAGAGGTGGCCCGGCGCGCGCAGGACACCCGCCAGGCCGTGGACGACACCAGTGAACTCACGCACAAGGTGCAGGCGCGCGTGGCCGAGACCATCGTCAATATCCGCCAGCAGGCCGACCAGGTGAACAAGGCCACGCAGGTGACCGATGAGTTGCAGAAGTACGGGCAGAATATCGAGGGCATTGTTGTCGCTATTCGCACCATCGCCGAACAGACCAACCTGCTCGCCCTGAATGCGGCGATCGAAGCGGCCCGTGCCGGTGAGCAGGGACGCGGTTTTGCGGTAGTGGCCGATGAAGTGCGCTCCCTGGCCAGCCGTACCCAGACCTCGACCAGCGAAATCCAGGACATGATCGGGCTCATGCAGGAAAAGATTCACTCGGTGGTGCACGTGATGAACGAAAGCCAGGCGCAGTCCACCCAGTGCGTGTCGCTGGCCTCGGGCGCGGGTGACTTGCTGCTGTCGATGAGCGACTCGGTCGACAGTATCCGCGACATGAATATCCAGATCGCCGCCGCCACCGAGGAGCAGAGCGCCACGGTGCAGGAAACCAGTCGGATGGTCATCCAGATCAACGATTCGGCCCAGCAGACGGCAAATGGCGCCGAGCAGTCCGCCATCAGCAGCCACGAGCTGTCGGACATGGCCAAGGTGCAGCGCGAGCTGCTCCATCATTTCAGCGTTTGAGCCGCGGGAGTCAGAACATGAAAGCATGGTTAATGCTCGCCTTGGGGGCGACGCTGTTCATTCCGGCCCCAGCCCAGGCCGATACGCCCTTGCTGGGTGTGGGCATGGCAAAGTACGACGATAACTTCCAGACCCTGCTGCGCAATGGGGTGCAGCAACAGGCCAGTGTCATGAACGTCGACATCTTTATGGAGAACGGGCAGGACAGCGTGGATTTGCAGATGCGCCAATTCCGCAACCTGGTCAATTCCAAGGTGGACGCGATCATCGTCGCGATGGTGGACGGCAAAAGTGCGGCGCAGATGATGCAGCTGGCCTCGGACGCCAAAATCCCGCTGGTCTTCGTCAACCGCAATCCGAGCCCGGAAAAGTGGCCGGCGCAGACCGCGTTTGTTGGTTCCAACGAGCTGGAGTCGGGCACTTTGCAGATGGAAGAGCTGGCGCGCCGCGCCGGTTACAAGGGCAACGTGGTGATTCTGGTGGGCGACCCGGCCAACGCGTCCTCGTTGATGCGCACCGAGGACGTGGAAAAAGTCGTCGCCAAATACCCCGATATGAAAGTCGTACAGAAAAAAGTCGGTAACTGGGAGCGTAGCCAGGCCGCCACGATTGTCATTGACTGGGTCAAGCAGGGCGTCGATTTTTCGATCATTGCGGCCAATAACGATGAAATGGCGATCGGCGCGATCATGGGGCTGGAAAAGGCCGGCAAGCAGGCCAAGGACTATTGGGTCGGCGGCATCGACGGCACCCCGGACGGTTTGAAATTGATGGCTGAGGGCAAGATGGCAGTCAGCGTGTTCCAGGATGCCGCCGGCCAGGCCGGTGGCGCCGTGGACACCGCGCTACGCCTGGTTCGCGGCGAGGTGCTGGAGTCGACGGTGGTGTGGGTGCCGTTCAAGTTGATCACGCCGGAGAATCGGCAGGCGTTTGAATAGCACTGACCTCCTCGATCCAACCCTGGAATGCAGTCAACTGTGGGAGGGGCAAGCCCCCTCCCACAGTTTTTGACCCCGTTCAGGCAGTGATTTTTGAGCCGTTCATAATCCACCGTGGTCTTGGCAATCTCCAGAAATGGCCACTAACCGATCATGCGAACCACCCGCCTGGCAATCAGCACACCCACCACAGGCGCCAGTGCAAACACCCCAAACAGCCACACCGCAGCGCTCGCGGTGCCTTCGACACCGCCGGGTTCAGTGAGGCCGGCGACGTTCGCGACTATGCCCGCCAGTGCCGCGCCAAACGCGGTCGCGAACAGCTGCACGGTGGTAATCGACGCGCTGGCAAGGTCCTGCTCACCGGCCGGCGCCACCTGGAACACCCGGGTCAGCAAGTGCGGCCAAGCCAGCCCCACGCCCAACCCAATCAGGATAAGCGCCAGGCAGATCGGTGTGAGCGTCTGCCCGTTGCCGTTGCTTTCGACGGGCATCAAGATGGCCAGCGCCACCATGCCCACCACGCCCAGGATCGGCCCGGCCAGGATCGCCCGTCGAATGTTGCTGCCCGTCACACCCGCGCTGGCGATTGACCCCAGCGTCCAGCCAGCCGCCATCAATGCCGCCAGATAACCGGCCACCAGCGGCGACTGGTGGTGCAGGACTTGAAGAAACAGCGGCACGAAGATTTCGCCACTGGTCACGGCCACCGCCAGCAATGACATCGTCGCGTACAGCGCGCCGAGCGCAGTGGTGATCCGAAACGCTCCGGCGGGCAACAGTCGATGGCGGGCGCGGCTTTCCGTGACGATCAGCAGCGCGGTAAACACCGCCGCCACGGCCAGCCCCAGCAGGTTCAGGGGCAGGGTGGACGAGACACTGCCGGCCGACACCGCCAGTACCGCCGCCGTCAGCAGCACCAGTTGGGCGAGTGGCAACGGGGTCGGCGCAACGCTCTCGGTGCTGCGCCTGGGCAGGACCGCCGCCGCCAGCACCGCGAATAACCCGGCCACCGGAATCAACGACCAGAACGCCGCGCGCCATATGCCCAGCTCGGCAAACACTCCGCCCACCGCTGGCCCGACCAGCGTCGCCACGCCCCACATCCCCGACACCAATGCCATCGCGCGCGGCCACAGGCTTTCATCGAACACCAACCGAATCATCGCGTAGGACAGCGCGAACAAGAACCCACCGCCCAGCCCCTGCACCACGCGTCCAACGAGCATCACCGGCATGGACGGCGCAAACGCACAGGCCAAGGCCCCGCCGGCAAACACCAGGCTGGCGACCAGGTACGCCGCACGCGGCCCGAATCTGCCGAGCAGGCGCGCCGACAACGCCGAACCGAGGATCGAGGCGGCGACAAATAACGTGGTGTTCCAGGCGTAGTAGTCGATGCCGCCGATGTCCTGGACCACCGACGGCAGAATCGTGGTGGCGATGTACACGTTGATCGCATGCAGCACCACGCCGCCTGCCAGTGCAAGCGAACGTACGCCGTTGGCACCGGACAACAGGGCGGCCCAGTTGGAGGGGGAGGGTTGGGATGTGTCCATGTAGGCTCCGATTCAAAAGACTGAAGGCTTGCCAAGGCAAGCCGACACCCTTTATAAAACCTCATGTTTAGATGAGGTCAAGAGCTGGATGGAAGCGAAAATCGATGTGCGCATCCCCCTCGGCGTGGGCGAATTGGCCCGCCGCAGCGGCGTGACCGTGGCCACGGTGCATTTCTACGAAGCCAAGGGGTTGATTCACGCACAACGCAGCGCGGGCAATCAGCGTCGTTATCAGCGTGACGTACTGCGCCGAATTGCGGTGATCAAGGTCGCGCAGCGCGCGGGCATTCCGTTGGCGACTATCAAGGACGCGTTGGACGAACTGCCTTCAGGACGGCCATTGACGGCCAAGGACTGGACCCAACTCTCCACACGCTGGCGCGACCTGTTGAGTGAGCGTATCAACAGCCTCACTCAACTGCGCGACCAACTCGATGGCTGTATCGGCTGTGGATGCCTGTCCCTGGATGATTGCCCGTTGCGCAATCCGGGGGATCAGTTGGGGCGGCTGGGGGATGGGGCCGTGTTGCTCGGGAAGTGAGGCAGTCAGCGCCGACCCGTGCGCGTACTCACATCGACCCACACCGCCAATACCAGGATGCTGCCCTTCACAATCATCTGCCAGTAACTGTCTACATCCAGCATCGACATGCCGTTATCCAGGCTGGTGATCACCAGCGCCCCGAGCAACGCGCCATACACCGTGCCCGAGCCGCCGCGCATCGACGTACCACCAATAAAGCACGCCGCGATGGCGTCGAGTTCACCCATGTTGCCCGCAGACGGTGAACCGGCAGCCAGGCGCGCGGTATTGACCAGGCCGGCGAGGGCGCACATCACGCCCATGATGCCGAAGATCCACAGTTTCACCGCCTGCACGTTGATGCCTGAAAGGCGCGTGGCTTCCATGTTGCTGCCTACGGCGTACACGCGGCGGCCGAACACGGTCTGGCTGGTGACGTAGCTGAACACGCCGAGCAGCACCAGCAACAGCAGCACCGGTACGGGGATGCCGTCGTAGCTGTTGAGGGTGGTGACGAACCCGGCGAGCACCGCGCCGATCACCCCCACGCGCAGCACATCGCGCATCAGGGCGTGCGGTGCCAAGCCATGCAGCGCGCGGTTGCGCCGTTGTTTCCAGGTCAAAAACAGGGTCAGGGCAAACAGCAAGACCCCAAGGCCGATCCCCACCGCATGCGGCAAATACCCCTGGCCCACATACACCAGTGACGGCGACACCGGCGCGATGGTGGTGCCGCCGGTGATCCCCAGCAGAATCCCGCGAAACGCCAGCATGCCGCCGAGGCCAACGATAAACGACGGAATGCGCAGGTAAGCCGTCATATAGCCGTTGGCCAAGCCGATCATCAGGCCGCACAACGCCACCAGGCTGAGGTTGGCCAGCAGCGGGATGTGATAGACCACGTCCAGGATCGCTGCGAGCCCGCCCAATAATCCCAGCAACGAACCCACCGACAAATCGATCTCGCCGCTGATGATCACCAGCACCATGCCGCACGCCAGGATGCCGGTGATCGACATCTGCCGCAGCAGGTTGGACAGGTTGCGCGGGGTGAGGAAGCCGCCCTCGGTCTGCCAGCTGAAAAACAGCCAGATAAACGCCACGGCGATCACCAGGGCGAGCATTTTATAGCGAGTGAACAGCTGTTTGACCTGATTCATCTACGCGGTTTTCCGATTGTTATTATTTTGGCTGAGCGCGGCGGCGAGCACCTGTTCCTGGGTGAGCCCCTCGTTGATGAAGTCGCCACGCAACTGGCCGTCGCCGATCACCAGCACGCGGTTGGACACGCCGAGCACTTCGGCCAGCTCCGACGAAACCATGATGATCGACACGCCTTCGGCCGCCAGCGCGCCCATCAGTTTGTAGATCTCATACTTGGCGCCCACATCCACCCCGCGCGTGGGCTCGTCGAGGATCAGCACCTTGGGCTTGGCCATCAGCATTTTCGCCAGCACGGCCTTTTGCTGATTGCCACCGGACAGGCTGGTGATCGGCAGGAACGGGCTGGCCGTCTTGAGGTGCATGCGCGCGATCTGCTGGTCGATGCTGCCCAGTTCGGCCTCGGCATCGATGCGGGTCAGGTGGGCGTAGGTGTCGAGCACCGCCAACGTGATGTTCTGGCCCACGCCCAGGTCGGGAATGATGCCCTGGCGCTTGCGGTCCTCGGGCACCATGCACAGCCCGGCGCGGATCGATTTGAGCGGCGTGCGCGTGTCGATCAGCTGGCCGTCGAGCCACACCTCGGCGCTGTAGCGGCCGGGGTAGGCGCCGAACAATGCCGACACCAGCTCCGTGCGCCCGGCGCCCACCAGCCCGGCAATGCCGAGGATTTCGCCGCGCTTGAGCACGAAGGAAATATCGTCGACGCGCTTGCGCTTGGGGTTGTCGACGTCATAGCAGGTGACATTGCGCGCTTCGAAAATCACCTCGCCGATGGCATGGGGCTCGGTGGGGTAGAGGTTGCTCATTTCCCTTCCGACCATCTGCGTGATGATCTGCGCGATGTCCATGTCGGCCATGGCGGTGGTCGCGATGTGCTTGCCATCGCGGATCACTGCGATGGTGTCGCACACGGCCGCGACTTCATCAAGCTTGTGGGAGATGTACACGCAGGCCACACCTTTGGCCTTGAGGCCGCGGATGATGTCGAGCAACACCTCGATTTCCGAGCGGGTCAGGGCCGAGGAGGGTTCGTCGAGAATCAGCAGGCGCGCCTGTTTGTTCAGGGCCTTGGCGATTTCCACCAGTTGCTGGTAGCCGCCGCCGTACTGCGACACCGGCAGCGCGACGTTCATGTCCGGCACCTTGAGCTCGCGCATCAACGCTTCGGCGCGGTGCAGCATCGCCGGGTAGTTCATGCGCCCGCCGGGCAAGGTCAGCTCGTGGCCCATGAAGATGTTCTCGGCCACCGACAGGTCGGGCACCAGGGTCAGTTCCTGGTGAATGATGACGATGCCGGCGGCCTCGGTTTCACTGATGGACTGAGCCCTGAGCGGTTGCCCATCCCAGAGGATTTCCCCCTCCCAGGTGCCGTGGGGGTAGACCGCCGACAGCACCTTCATCAGGGTGGATTTACCGGCACCGTTCTCGCCGCACAGGCCGACACATTCCCCCGGCCTCACCTTGATGTCGATGCCGTTCAGCGCGTTGACACCGCCGAAGGTTTTGACGATGCCGTTCATTTGCAGCAGGTAGTCGGCCATGGCGGTCACTGCCCGCCGATCTGCTCTTTGGTATAGAACCCGTCCTTCTCCAACAGGTCGATATTGGCCTTGGTCAGCGGGGTCGGGGTGAGCAGGATGGTGTCGACTTTCTTGCTGCCATTGTCGTACTGCGAGCTGTAGGTGGGCTTCTCGTTACGCGCCAGCTGCACCGAGAGCTTGGCGGCTTCGGTGGCGATCAGCTTGAGCGGCTTATACACGGTCATGGTCTGGGTACCGTCGATCACGCGCTTGACGGCGGCGAGGTCGGCGTCCTGGCCGGAGATCGGCACCTTGCCCGCCAGCTTCTGCGCGGCCAGGGCCTGGATCGCGCCGCCGGCGGTGGCATCGTTGGAGGCGACGATGGCGTCGATTTTGTTGTTGTTCCGGGTCAGGGCGTTTTCGACGATGCTCAGGGCTTCGGTGGGGTTCCACTCCTTTACCCACTGCTGGCCGACAACCTTGATGTCGCCCTTGTCGATGGCCGGTTGCAGCACCTTCATCTGACCTTCGCGCAGCACCTTGGCGTTGTTATCGGTAGGCGCGCCGCCGAGCAGGAAGTAATTGCCCTTGGGCGCCGCTTGCAACACACCGCTGGCCTGCATCTCGCCGACTTTTTCGTTATCGAAGGAGATGTACGCATCGATGTCCGCGTTGAGAATCAGGCGGTCATAGGACACCACCTTGATCCCGGCTTTCTTGGCTTCGGCGACGGCATTGGTCAGCACGGTGGCGTTGAACGGCACGATGACGATCACATCGACGCCCCGGGAAATCAGGTTTTCAATCTGGGAGATCTGCTTCTGCTCGTTGGCATCGGCGGACTGCACAAAGACCTTGGCATCGAGTTTTTCCGCAGCGGCGACGAAGTAATCACGGTCACGGGACCAGCGTTCCAGGCGCAGGTCGTCGATGGAAAAACCGATTTTCGGGTGGGCGGAATCGGCCATCACCGGCAGTGCGAGCAGGGCCAGGGCGGTGGCAAGCAGGGTACGTTTGAATGACTTCATGGTGGTGCGTCCTTTTATTGTTGTTGGAAAGACACTGGGTGAAGACTCTAGGCGAACACTGTAATTGTGGCTAACCGGGTGTTGTGGCTAACCGGGCTTTTGTGGCGAGCGGGCTTGTTGTGGCGAGCGTGCTTGCCCCGCGTTGGGGCGCGAAGCGGCCCCATTGCAGGCGATGTGTTTTTAGCTGACACACCGAGGTGCCTGGGTTTGGGGCCGCTTCGCAGCCCAACGCGGGGCAAGCCCGCTCGCCACAACAAGCCCACTCATCACAACAAGCCCACTCATCACACTGTCACCGATAAATAAACCGGTTGACTACCCCCTCCAGCATCTCCTGGCGACCACTCACGGCCTGCGGGTTCAGTTCGTGGGCAAACGCATGTTCGGCCAGCGACTCCAGGCTGAACTCACCGGCCAGCACGGCCTGGCCCAGCGGCTGCTGCCAGCCGGCATAGCGCTGGTCCTTGAACTGCTGCAACTGGTCGTTCTGCACCATGGCCGCCGCACGTTCGAGCGCCAGGGCGAGTACATCCATGGCGGCGACATGCCCGTGGAACAGGTCGACTTCGTCCAGGCTCTGGCGGCGGACCTTGGAGTCGAAATTGTAGCCGCCATTCTTGAAGCCACCGGCCTTGAGGATTTCATAGGTGGCGAGGGTCATCTCCTCGACGCTGTTGGGGAATTGGTCGGTGTCCCAGCCGTTCTGCGGGTCGCCACGGTTGGCGTCGATGCTGCCGAAGATGCCTAGGGACACGGCCGTGGCAATCTCATGGTGGAAGCTGTGCCCGGCCAGGGTGGCGTGGTTGGCCTCGATGTTCACCTTGATCTCGTGTTCCAGGCCGTACTCATGCAAAAAGCCGAACACCGTGGCGCTGTCGTAGTCGTACTGGTGCTTGGTCGGCTCCTGGGGCTTGGGCTCGATCAGCAGGTCGCCCTTGAAGCCGATCTTGTGCTTGTGTTCCACCACCATGCGCATAAAGCGCCCGAGCTGTTCGCGCTCGCGCTTGAGGTCGGTGTTGAGCAGGGTTTCATAACCTTCACGGCCGCCCCACAGCACATAGTTGGCGCCCTTGAGCCGCAGCGTGGCGTTCATCGCGCTGAACACCTGGGCGGCGGCATAGGCGAACACCTCCGGGTCTGGGTTACTGGCGGCACCGGCGGCAAAACGCGGGTTGCTGAAGCAGTTGGCGGTGCCCCACAGCAACTTGATGCCGGTCTGTTCCTGATGGCGCTCCAGGTGGTCGACCATCTGCGCAAAGTGGTTGCGGTACTCCTTGAGCGAACTGCCTTCCGGCGCCACGTCGGTGTCGTGAAAACTGTAGTAGTCGATGCCCAGCTTGGAGAAAAACTCAAACGCGGCCTCCGCCTTGCCGATGGCCACTTCCATCGGCTCGCCACTGCGCTGCCACGGGCGCTTGAAGGTGCCCATGCCAAACATATCGGCACCGGGCCACACGAAGGTGTGCCAATAACACGCGGCCATGCGCAGGTGCTCGCGCATCGGTTTGCCGAGGATCAACTTGTTGGCATCGTAATGGCGAAAGGCGAGGGGGGCATCGCTGCTGGGGCCTTCGAAGCGAACCTTCTCGATACCGGGGAAGTACGGCATGGCGTTTTCCTTATTGTTCTTGGCGGTGCCTGGATACTAGCAACGGCACCTGGCCCACTGATTATGAAAATCACCAAGGTGTAGTGCGATTTTGACTGGCGAGGGCTAGTCTGTTGCGACCGGCCCCAGGACAAAAACAATGAAAACCCTACCGCCCGTCCACCGCATCGCCCTGTTGTTTAACGGCAGCAAAATCTACGACCGCGGCATCATCGCCGGCATCGGCAATTACCTGAGCAGCACGCGCGCGTCCTGGGATTTGTTCCTCGAGGAGGATTTTCTCTGTCGCCTGCGCGGTATCGAGCGCTGGCAGGGCGACGGCATCATTGCCGACTTCGACGACCCGCTGATCGGCGAAGCGTTGGCCGACAGCAAGTTGCCGGTGGTGGCGGTGGGTGGCTCGTATGAAGACGCGCGCGCTTATCCCAAGGGCATTCCCTACGTGGCCACCGACAACCATGAGTTGATGAAGCTGGCGTACGAGCACCTGATCGAGGCCGGGCTGACCCGATTTGCCTGTTTCAGCCTGCCCGAGGCCCAGGCCAATCGCTGGGCCCAGGAGCGTGAAAAAGCCTTTCGCCGCCTGCTGCAACGCGATGGTTTGCACGTCGAGGTGTATCGCGGCCTGGGCACCAGCGCGCCGTTGTGGGACAGCGCGGTGGAACAGCAGATTGCCTGGCTGCACAGCCTGCCCAAGCCCATCGGCATCATCGCCGTCACCGACGCCCGCGCCCGACAATTGCTGCAAGCCTGCCTCACTGCCGGCATCGCCGTGCCGGAACAAGTGGCGTTGATCGGCATCGACAATGACCCCCTGACCCGCACCCTCACGCGGGTGCCGCTGAGTTCGGTGATCCAGGGCACGGAAACCATGGGGCGCACGGCCGCCGCCTTGCTGCACCAGATGCTGCACGGCAAACCGTGCGTGGGCACGCAGGTCCTGGTGCCGCCGGAGGCGATCAATGTGCAGGCCTCCAGCTTGCATCAACCCTTGGGTAATCCGTACGTGATGCAGGCGCTGCTGTTTATCCGCCAGTACGCCTGCCAGGGCATCAAGACCGCGCAGGTGGCGGCCTATGTCGGCGTGTCGCGCTCATCCCTGGAAGCGCACTTTCGCAAGGTGCGCGGCTGCAGCGTGCATGACGAGATCCTGCGTTTCAAACTCGCCGCCGCCGCCAAGGGCCTGGAAAGCCACGAACTGGCGATTGCCGATATTGCCGCCAAGTGCGGTTTCAAGTCGGCGCAGTACCTGCATACGGTGTTTCGTCGCGAGTTTGGTTGTACGCCGCGGGAGTACCAGCAGGGCTAAAAGAGTAATCCCAGTAAGGAGGCTTTGACGGCAGCTTCTGCTTTGTTGCTGGCCTGGAGTTTGCGCATGGCGTTGACCAGATGAAACTTTACCGTTCGCGTATCGATGCTGAGGATCATGCTGATCTCGACATAGGTTTTGCCAAGGGCCGTCCATCTCAAGGTTTCTTTTTCCCGTGCGGTCAGGGGGCGGTGGATTTCTGGCAGGCATTTTTCGGAGAAGAAGCGCGTCATCGATTCGTGTGCCAACTGCGTCAGCCAGATCAACTTGTTTTCGATGTGCTCAAGCTCCGTGGTTGAAATGTATTCACCGGAGCGGGACACCGAGAGTAAACCAATCGCGTTAGGGCCGCGTTGCGAAGACAGGCACCAGCCATGGTTGAGCTGGTAATGACGCGCTTCCTCCCAGAAAGTCAGGTGTTGTTGCTGTTGTGCAGCGGACCAGTGCAGCGGGATGGAGCGGGTCAGGCCATGGGCGACGGTGGGGTCTTGGGAGAAGTAGTTTTCACTGACGTACTTCTCTTCCCACGAGGCGGGATAGTTTGAAATCAGCACATATTGCGAAGTGCTTGAGGGCAACGGAACTTTTAATCCGTAGGAGCAGAATTCGAAACCTAAGTTGGACGTTATCGTATGCAGCTTGTTGAATAGTTCATGTTCGGTCGCGCAGCCCGACACTGCCTCGATTAACGTTTCGCGCCATTCTTTCACCAATAATACCTTCCGTGGTCAGCGCCCCCTGAGTGTGTGAGGCGGGGGCAGATTATACAGACTCTGCAGCGGATAGAGGGCGCGCGGTTGAACGCTCGCGAGTGGCATACAAAAGTCGGTAACCCCTTATTCGGCGTGGGGCGTAGGCGAGATGAAGGAGGTGGTCGAAGCACTCTTGTTGTTTATTTATTAGTACGTCAGTACTAGAAAGTCGGTTTTCGACCAGTAAGTTCTGGCCAGGCAATGGGGGTTCCGATTGACCTGCCCATTCGGGCAGCTACTCACTCAGTGAGGGGTTTGTTGTACTTGCTTAATCATATTGGCGGGCTGGATGGTTGGCATGCTTACGGCAATAACAGGGACGGTTGGCGAACTTTTGCCAGGCATGGTTGGGGCGTTGGCTAAATATCGGTATGAAGTATTCGTTAAGGCGTTGGGTTGGCCGTTACATTGCGAAGAGGGTATTGAACTGGATGCGTTTGACCGTCCGGATACCGTCTATGTAGTGGCCTGTGATCGTGATCGCGAAATATTCGGTTGTGCCCGACTTCTTCCCACGAATGGTCCGTATTTGTTGGGGGAAGTTTTTCCTCATTTGATGGGCGTCAGTTCTCTGCCTTTTTCAGCCGACATCTGGGAGCTTTCACGGTTCGCCATCAGCCAGCCCAAGGGCCAGGTATTAACCGCTGCGCAAGCCTGGAAAAACACAGTGACGCTGGTTCGAGAGGTCATTGATGTTGCGCGCTCAAAGGGCGCTTTCCGATTGATTGCATTCAGTGCGGTAGGCAATGAGCGTCTGCTCAAACGCATGGGCGTCACTACCCGGCGAATTTCACCACCGCACCTTATCGATAACCAAAGCATCGTGCCCTTCTGGATCGAGATCGACGACCAAACCACCCGCGCCTTGTGCCTGGCCGCCTGAAAACCCTGCCATGCATGTGGGGCGAGAATATTGATGAGTAGAGTAATAGGTTTGGCGGCGTGCGACTGGTATGCCTTGCAGCGTCTGGACCAGCAAGTGTCGGTGGTAGGTCGCACACAGCAGCAAATCGAACAGCGGGTGATAGCCGCCTGCGAGCATTCAGCCACTGAGCATAACGTCCCGGTGGCCTGGCAGGATGAGCACGGTAACCTCGTCGCCTTCTGCATTGTGCATTTTGATCGGCGAGCAATGATCAACGGGCTGGATACTGCGTATTTTTCGACCCTGATCGCGCTACCCCAGGCAGATGCCTTGCAGGCGCTGATGCGCAGTTCAATCGACTATATAAACAGCTCGCGGTTGCTGCCCCGGCAGGTGACCGACCTGGTCGGCCCTATTCACAGTTCGTTCCTGGTCGAGCGCGGGCTGCGTACGTTCGAGTCTGATTTCAATGTGTTTTCATTGCCCGCCAATACGCTGGCGCTCGCGCATGCATTGACCGAAGCCGGTTTCCACAAAGAAAAAGACCTGATCGAGATTGTCTTCGAACCGCCTGCCCAGGGTTATCAGTACCAGGCCCTGGAAGAAAAACTGACGCAACGATTGGCGGGTATCAAGTTTGTTCATTGTGGCCAGGATGAACTGGTCGCCAAGAGTCAGCAATTGGCCGATTGCTATAACCGCGCCTGGGAACGCAATTGGGGCTATAGCCCGGCGTTGAAAGGGCAGTTTGAAGTGGCGGCTCGTAATATCAGGAATATTTCTGCGTTGATTGCCGAACGGGAGGGTGAAGTCATCGGCTTTACCATGTTTGCACCCGCCCTGAATGAACAAGGTTTATATGGCCGGGCGTTTTTCACTGGTGTTGCGCCGGAGTATCAACGCAAGGGCTTGTCGGTTGCGCTCACGCTGAAGTTATCCGCGATTGCATTAAGTGTGGTCGGACGCGGGCGCATCAGTGTGTCCTGGATGCTGGAAGACAACATCATGGTACTGCGCACCATGCGCCACCTCACTCAAGAGGGTGTTTGCCATGAGCGAGTTTATCGAATTTATAGATATGCCACGCCGGCTGAATGAGAGTGTTATGCGCATAGATGACGTCGCCTTCAAATCGAAAGAGTTGGGTTATTACACCTACTTCCCTAAAGTACGTTCGGCCTGTGGTCGGGACATGACCCTCGCAGATGGGCGCACATTGTTGAACTTTGCGTCGTGTGACTACTTGGGCTTGTCCAATAACGAACGTATGAAAGAGTCGGCCATCGCGGCCATTCGCGAGTACGGTTCGAATATCGGTGGGCCGATGATTTTCAGTGGTTTTACCGAGTACCACGAGCGCTTGCAAAGCCGCTACCGTGATTTGTTTGGTGGGCGCACCACGCTGATGTTTACCACGTCGTACCAGGCGAACTTCGGGGTGATCCCCCTGGCCGCTGAGCGCGCCGACCTGATTTTGCTCGACAAACTGTCCCATGTCTCGATCTGGGATGGCGTGAAATTATCCGGTTGCCCATTCAGGGCCTATAGCCACGCAGACGTGGAGATGCTCGGGCAATTGGTGCAGCTCAATCAGGATAAGAAAATCCTGATTATCAGCGACGGTGTGTTTTCTGCCGACGGCGATGTGGCTGATCTTGCTGCCATCGTGGCATTGAAGCAGGTGCATCCACAGCTCGAAATCTACATCGACGATGCCCACGGTGTGGGTATGTTGGGCGACTCCGGTCAGGGGGCTTGTGAATCGGCGGGGGTGGTCGCGCAGGTTGACTACATTGTCGGCACCATGAGCAAGGCGTTCGGCTCTTCCGGTGGGTTCGTAGTGTTTAAGGACGATGAGTTCGCCGAACGGGTACGGTTCCGTTGCCCGACCTACAACGCTTCGCGGTCGGTGTCACCGGGTGTCGCTTCTGCGTCGTGCACGGCGCTTGAAATCAACGCGACGCAGGGCGCGGAACGCCGACAGGCACTGGCCGAATTGACGCGCTATACCCACGAACAACTGAGCGCCCTGGGCGTGGACAAGCTCAGCTCCCGAACGGCGGTGATTCCCGTGGTGTTCAAGGACCCGATGGAGGCTGCACGGGTCAACGCCGAGCTGGTTAAGCAAGGCATCATGGGGTCGCTGTTTGTGCCGCCCTTTGTCCCTAATCATCAATCCCGGATCAGGCTGTGCCTGACGTACAACCATACGGTCGCCGATGTGGATTACTGCATCACAGCCCTGCGCAGCGTGATCTGAGACTGGCGTCTGTACCCAATGGTAGCGGGCGCCTGTGCCCGCTATTTAATACGTCAACGAAGTGGTAATGAAATGGTTCAGGTGGCTTCGGCTCTGTTAGGCATCGTGCTTTTCTATTTTGTGCTGTGTAAAGGCTTGGGGCTGTTGGTGCTCAATCACGGCGTGCGGGTGAACTACACGAGGAAAGTCGGGCACTTCTCGATGTTCCTGCTGCCCAGCCTGTTTTTCGTCCTGTTCAATATTCAAAGTACCCATGAGCGCCTGCTGCTATCGATGGTTTCTACCGCCATCCTGTTCCTGGCGATGTGTGGATGGTCGCGGCGTCGGTCCCTCACCGCACAGCATATGTTTGCCAGTATCGATCGCCCGGAAGACTCGCCGCACACCCTTTCCTGGCTGGTGAGCCAAACCGTGGCGGGGCTGTTCGTGCTGTGGGTGACCCAGTATTGCTGGCTGGCGCTCGGGGTGCCGGTGGAGCTGATGTACATCACGATTCTGGCCACCACCTTCGGTGACGGGCTGGCAGAGCCTGTGGGCATCCGTTTTGGTAAGCACGAGTACGTTGCCAAGGGCTTTTTTATCGATAAGAAGTTCAAGCGAACCCTTGAAGGGTCGGCCACCGTGTTTGTGATGTCTATGGTGTTTTGCGTGGCGTTCGAGCAGTACTTTTCAGCGGGACAGTTTTTCCTGCTCTGTGCTGTGTTTCCACTTGCACTGACGCTGACGGAAGCCAAATCCCCGCACACCTGGGATACGCCGTTTCTGTTTCTGGTCGGTAACGCAATCGTGACGGGAGTCTATCTGCTGTGATTTACCTGATTCGACATGCCTCACCACAGGTTGACTATTCGCGCTGCGGTGCGGCGCTGGCCAAGGTTCGCCTGGATGAGTACAACCACACCACACTGATCGAAGAAGACGAAATCAGCGGTTTCTTGAACCGCGCGCAGTTGTCGCAGCCGCTGCTGAGTGCCGAAGCCACCATCTTGTCGTCACCCGTCAACCGAGCCTATGCCACTGCGTGCCGTCTGTTCGGTGAAGAGCGAGTCCAACGGGACAACCGTCTGCACGAGTACGACTTGCGCTTGAGCGCCATTCCCTTGGTGACGATGGGCTTGAGGCAATGGTTCGCTCTGCACCGGGTGGCCTGGCTGCTGGGCATTTCGTTGGGCGCTGCCTCCCGCAAGGCTGAGTACCGTCGAGCGGCAGCGGTCGCGGATGAACTCCACGCCGCCAGCACCGGGGCCGGCAAGACCGTGGTGGTTGTCTCCCACGGCATGTTTCTGCGAACGGTGCGCAAGCGCCTGCAAAAGCAGGGTATGCAGGCGCAAACGGTTTATCGCTCAGGGTGTTTCACGGTCGAAACTTTAACCCCATGAAAGGGATTGCGTGTACGTGAAGAAGATACTGCTGTTAGGCGCCAGTGGATTTATCGGAAGAGGGGTCTATGAACGCCTGGACCCGGTACCGGGCATTGAGGTGATCCGCCACTCGCGTTCGCCCAGGGCGGGTTACAAGGCCTGCGAAATCGGTTCGCCGGCATTCGCTGAATTGGTCGACGAAAGCGACTGTATTGTCAATTGCACCGGCATCGGTCTCAGCCGCCTGGGAACGGCCGGCGAAACCAATAAAGGCCTCACAGAGCAGATACTCGCGGCGATCAAACCCAGTGCCGCGGGCAAGAAGCCGCTGTTTCATTTGAGCAGCGTCAAAGCCCATAACCCCGAGCAACGGGTGGATGCCTACGCTGATGACAAGTACGCAGCGGAGCAGGTTATTCACCTCAATTGCGCCAAAGTGCAGGGCGTCATATTGCGCGTGCCGACGGTACTGGGTCGGCATGACAAGAACCTGCTGCCGATGATTTCGATGTGCCGGTTGAAACTGCTGCCGAAGGTCACCGGTCAACTTCCGGCCCTGCATGTGATTGGGGTGCAGAGCATTGCCAACTGCATTATCCAGTGGTTGTCGCGCGTTCCCGACCAGGCACTGCAGACGTACTACCTGCTCAGTGACCATACGGTGACCTACAACGATCTGGTAGGCGAAGTGTATGCCCGCCTGCAACCGGTCGGGAATGGCACGACGTTACGTTCGGCCAGCGTGCGCACGATGGCCAGGGTCTACAAAGTGCTGACGTTCATGGACGGCTTCAGGCGCGCACGCAAGCTGTTTCCATGGGCGCGCTTCAATGACCTGTTTGTCTGCCCCTGGCAAATCGAAAGCGGTGTAGGCGTGATCGAGACCCCGCTCAGCGTGTCGGCTTTGATAGGAGACTACTTTGAAAACGCTCAGGGTTGATGTCGCGTTAAGCCTTCTGATGCCGTTGGCATGTGCGTCGGCAATCCTCGTGTATTACGCCGGTCTGACATTCCTGGGGCCGATCATCATGGCCAGTGTCCTGCTGCTGGCCGAATTGTATTTTCTCCACGAAACCGACAGCGACAGCAGCTTCGATAAGGGCATCAAGAGCGGCTTCATGGTGTCCTGTGGCATATCGATCGTCATGTTGTTGCAGTTGCTGATTCGTAGTGATGTGTTGTTGCAACTTATCGGCTCACTGCTGATCGCCGTAGGGATCGGTTTGCGCGCTCATGGAAAGATCGTCTTGGGGCGGCACTTTTCCCACTCTCTGCGTGTGCTGGTCGATCATGAGTTGGTCAAGGTCGGTGCCTTCAAATATATCCGGCATCCGGCGTATCTGGGCACCTTGCTGATCGTGACCGGTTTTTCCTTGTACACGAGTATTTACGCGGCGCTGATCATCTTTTTTCTTGCACTTGCGTTGATTCTCAAGCGCGTGAACCAGGAGGAAAAGATGATGGTGGGTTATTTCGGCGCGGCGTACCGGCAGTACCAGTTCGATAGCTTCAAAGTTATCCCGTTTGTTATCTGAGTCGTTTTATTAAAAGGAGCATTTATGAACACTGTGCATGAAGCAAAGATCAAGCAGATCGTCGCCAAAGTATTGGGGGTCAATGCCTCGGAGATTCTCAACCACGAAAACTTTGTCGAGGCTTACGGTGCCGATTCGATGTCAGGTATAGAAATTCTGGCGGGTATCGAAGGGGCTTTCCAGGTGCGCGTTGATGAAGCGTATCTGCCACAGATCATCAGTGTTGATTCCATTCTCGGGTTTATCCACGAGACCCTGCCCGCGGCCGAGTGTGCATGATGAACGCCGACCAGGGCAGGAGGGTGGTGGTCACGGGGCTGGGGCCGGTCAGTCCGATCGGCATCGGCAAAGCCGCGTTTTTCGAGGCGTTGAAAGCCGGCGCTAATGGCACGGCGCCGCTTTGCAAAATCGACACCGATCGCTTCGAGCGCAAATACGGGTGTGAAGTGAAGTCGCCGGTCGAGCCCTTGATCCCGAATTTCGGCGCCTTTGCGCGTTCCGGGGTTGCCAGCCATTTTGCCCTTGCTGCCACTGAACTGGCTCTGGCAGACGCGGGTATCGAGCGGGCCGCGATTCGCGGCCAGCGGGTCAATTGTTATTTCGGTACCACCTACGGCGAGTCGGATCGGATCGACAGCATGGTGACGGCCATGGCTGACCCCCAGTCGGACTCGCAAGCGTCAGTCGATTCGGCGTTTGCCTCTGAAATAAGCCGTGATGTGCTCAGGTCAATCGGTTCGACCGGTGAATCGCTCACCATCGGCAATGCCTGCTCGGCCAGCAACACAGCGCTGATCTTCGGCTATGAGGCGATCAAGGCCGGGGACTGTGAGATTGCCATCTGCGGTGGCAGCGACGCGGTCTACAAAGCGACCTTCGCCACCTTCCATCGCTTGGGCAGCATGACCGACAAAGACTGCACGCCGTTCAATACCGGACGTAAAGGTGTGCTGACCGCCGAAGGTGGCAGTGCCCTGGTGCTTGAGGATTACGAGCGGGCGCTGCGTCGGGGCGCGCCTATCTATGGTGAGGTGCTGGGTTTTGCGATGAACTGCGATGCTGACCACATGGTGAGGCTCAATCACCAGCGTGTCGGCGAATGCCTGCAGGCGGCGCTGGACAGGGCCGCAGTGGCGCCGAGCGCGGTGGGGTATATCTGCGCCCATGGCACCGGCACCGTGGCCAATGACAGCAACGAATACCAAGCTATTGAAGCGGTCTTCGGGGCCTCGCCGCCGCCGGTGAGTTCGATCAAATCCATGATGGGGCACAGCATGGGCGCGGCGGCCGGTTTTGGCGCGATCGCCTGCATGCTGGCGTTAGGCGAAGGGCTGCCGCCGACAATCAATGTCACCGAGCAGGACCCGCACATCCCCCTTGATGTGGTTGCACAGGGGTTCCGGGCCGGCAAGGTCGATGTGGCGGTCAACAACGCTTTCGCTTTTGGCGGGAATAATTCAATTCTGGTATTCGGTAATCTGAAATGACGGGCGACGCTATCGTTGGATTGATCCTGCGTGATTGGGTCATGTTGCAAATGCCCGGTGAGTTCGAGCACGGCGGCGTGGAATTGAACCGGGGCACCTTGCCGGCGTGGGACTTGGCCGCTGGCGAGCTGGTGGCGAGCCGTGAGCTGAAAAATTTTGATCGCCAAGCCCTGTTGCTGCTGGCGGCGATGGCGTTGATCAGCGATGACAACCACGGTGACGCCTTGACGTGCTCGGCTCTTATCGGTGCAACGTCAAATGGGTCTATCGACAGCGTCATTCAGTTGATCAAGGAATCCAACGACAACCGCTTTGCCTTTCAGGTCAATCCCGCGCAGATCCCCAATACCGTGATCAATTCGTCGTTGGGCCAATTGGCGATCAAATACGGCATCAAGGGCGCGAACGTCTCGCTGTGTGCAAAGGAGCTGAGTTTTTACAACGCCTTGGTTCAAACCTTGAGGATTGCCCGGCGCGGTGATTCGGAACGTCTCTACACCACGGCGCTTGAGACGTTCAGTGGTGAGTTTGGTAAGCGCTACGTACGTGCTATCGAACGGCCCGATGAAGAACGGCCGGACACGGCGGCGGTGTTCAGCTTTCAGGCCAGTACCGACACGCAGGCGCCGGGGCTGGTCGTACGGGCCTGTGTCACGGGGCGACTGCTCGCCGCCGACGCGGCCAGCCTGGGCGAGCTTATACGCGAGTTTCTGCTGGGGCAGGGCATTGAGTCGGGTGAGTGGCGCGTGAGCCTGGCCGCGCCGGATGCCTGGCCGGCGGCCTGCGTGCAGTTGAGCACGGCCCTGGGTATGCCGGTCGAGAGGCTCGATCGGGCCAAGGCCTTGAGTTTGTCCCTGGTCGGCGCCTATCAATTGGCGTACTTGGCCAAACACATCCCGGCGCAGGGCGGCGGTGTGATGGTCTGTGTGGATGAAGAAGGTTTTTATGGCGTTGCACTGGTTCAGCGTAACGATGTTCAAGGGGCCGCTTCAGGTGGGCCCGGAAATTCGAGTCAGGCGGGTAACTTATGATTGCGTTAGCCAGAGGGCTGCTGGTGTTGGTGTTGATCGTGTTGAGCTTTCCATTCCTGTGTCTCTACATGTTGATCAACCCCTCGAAGAATAGAAACCTGTACGTGGCCTGCCGAGCCTACTCGGTAATTAATAAAATTTTCTCGGTGCGCGTCGAGGTGCGGGGCTTTGACAGCATTCCCACGACCCGTCCGTATATCTACGTGGCCAACCACCAATGCAACTATGACGTGTTGATCGTGGCGCAGGCGCTCAATCCGGGCACCGTGATCGTCGGTAAGAAATCGCTCAAATGGCTGCCGCTGGTCGGGCAGTTGTATTGGCTGACCGGCAGCCTGTTCATTGATAGAAACAGCCCACGGGCGTCTATCCAGAGTTTGCGCAAGATTGCCAAGCGAGTGGTAGCAGACAACACGTCACTGTGGATCTTTCCCGAAGGCACACGAAGCCATGGCGGCGAGATGCTGCCCTTCAAGACCGGGGCCTTCCGGATCGCCAAGGACATGGGGGTGGGGATTGTTCCTGTCACGATCAGTCCTGCGGTCAACCATATCGCCTACAACGCCTTTCGCAGTACTGACGTGAGCATCATTGCCCACCCGCCCATCGAGGCTGATGAGGTGGCGGCGATGAGTGCAAAACAGCTGGCCAATCACGCCCGCGAGATTATCAACAACGCGATTCCTGTGGTTCAGCCATAGCAAACCGTGGTCGTATCGAACAGCAAGGAGCACACAATGGGTTTTCTCACGGGCAAGCGCGTGCTGATCGTCGGCGTCGCCAGCCGCTTGTCGATTGCTTCAGGCATCGCGCAAGCCATGCATCGCGAGGGCGCAGAGTTGGCGTTCACGTATCAGAATGAAAAGTTCAAGGGCCGCGTTGAAGCACTGGCGGCTGAATGGGGTACCGGAGCGGCCTTGTGCGTACCCTGCGATGTGGCGAGCGATGATGAAATTGCGCAGGTGTTCGAACATCTGGGGCAGCACTGGGACGCCCTGGATTGCATCGTGCATTGCGTGGGTTTCGCACCGCTTGAGCAACTCGACGGCGATTTCACCGAAGTCACCACACGCGAGGGGTTTCGCAGTGCTCACGATATCAGCGCCTACAGCCTGGTGGCGTTGGCCAAAGCCGGGCGTGCAATGATGCGCGGCCGCCAGGGTAGTGTACTGACGCTGTCTTATCTGGGGGCTGGGCGCACGATGCCAAACTACAACGTCATGGGCATGGCCAAGGCCAGCCTGGAGGCTGGCGTGCGCTACCTGGCCAGCAGCCTTGGCCCCGAAGGCACCCGCGTGAACGCCATCTCGGCAGGCCCGATCCGCACCCTGGCCGCGTCGGGCATCAAGAACTTTGGTGCCATGCTGACGACCAGCGAAGCCCATGCGCCGCTGCGGCGCAACGTCACCATCGACGAAGTCGGCAACGCGGGCGCCTTCCTGTGCTCCAACCTGGCGTCCGGTATCAGCGGTGAAATCCTCCATGTGGATGCGGGTTTCAACACGACCGCCATGGGTGTCTGAAACACGTCAGAACGTCGCCTTGACCTGCAACCCCAGCACCAGCGCATTGTCGATGTTCTCCCCCGAAAACGCCCCCGGCTCGATGCTCAAAGAACATTCCCACGCTCCTGCAGCCCGTGACGCTCCGCGCCACCTGTGCGTAGTAGCCGAAACTTGCAGCGCTCACCAGTGGGAGGGCGCTTGCCCCCGATGCCGGAGCGCGGTGCAGGGGCACCGCGCGGACAGAGAGGTTATGGCAGGGCGTAGGCGATCACGTAGTCGCCACGGTCGGTGGACTGGCGCGCACCGCCGGCGGTGACGACGATGTACTGCTTGCCGGTTTTCGGCGACACGTAGGTCATCGGGCCGCCTTGGCTGCCGACGGGCAGGCGGGCCTTCCAGATTTCATCGCCGTTGCCGCTGTTGAAGGCGCGCAGGTAGAAGTCCTGGGTGCCGGCGATAAAGATCAGGCCGCCCTGGGTCGACAGCGTGCCGCCGAGGGTCGGCAGACCGATCTTGATCGGCAGGTGCATGCGGATGCCCAGCGGGCCGGTGTCTTCAACGGTGCCCACCGGCACTTGCCACGCGACTTTCTGGGTCTTCATGTCGATGGCGGTGAGGGTGCCGAATGGCGGCGCCTGGCACGGAATGCCGGCCACCGACAGGAAGCGGTTTTTGTTCACCGCATACGGCGTGCCCTTGAGCGGTACCGCGCCCATGCCAGTGTTCAGCGCTTCGCCACCGGACGAAGTCTGGGCCTTGTTCTGCGACGGCACCATCTGGATCCACAGGCCCAGGCGCATGTCGTTGACAAAGATAAAGCCGTGCACCGGGTCGGTGGAAATACTGCCCCAGTTCATGCCGCCCAGGGAGCCTGGGAAACTCAGGGATTTATCGGTGCCCGGCGCGGTGTACAGGCCGTCGTAGCGCATGCCCTTGAAGTCGATGCGGCACAGCAACTGGTCGTACGGCGTGGCACCCCACATGTCCGATTCGGTCAGGGTTTGCGCGCCAATCTGCGGCATGCCCACGGATTTCGGCTGGGTTGGCGAGTAGGGTTCGTTGGGGATATTGGCGGCCTTGACCGGGACTTCCTTGACGTCGGTGAGTGGCTGGCCGGTGGCGCGGTCGAGTACATAGATTTGCCCGGCCTTGGTGCCAATCACCACCGCCGGTACCGCCTTGTCGCTGCCCGGTGGGGTGAAGTCGATCAGGCTCGGCTGCATCGGCAGGTCGAAGTCCCACAGGTCATTGTGGACGGTCTGGTACACCCACTTTTCAGCCCCGGTGGAGGCATCCAGCGCCAATACCGAAGCACCGTATTTATGGTTGAGCGGGGTGCGTTCCACGCCGTAGATGTCGGTGGACGAGCTGCCCATCGGCAGGAAGACCGTGTTCATCAGCGGGTCATAGGACATCGGCGCCCAGCTGTTGGGGGTGCTGCGCACATAGGTGCTGCCGTCTGCCGGGGCGTGTTTGTCCTCCGGGTTACCTGGATCGAAGGCCCAGCGCATTTGCCCGGTGACCACGTCAAAACCACGGATCACGCCGCCGGGCATATCGGTCTGGACGTTGTCGGCCACGCGGCCACCGACCACCACGGTGGTGCCGGCGATCAACGGCGCGGACGACAGCTGGTAGTAGCTGTCCGGCACATTGCCCAGGCCAGCTTTCAGGTCCACCTGGCCGTGGGTGCCGAAGTCTTCGCAGAATTTGCCGGTGTCGGCATCCACCGCGATCAGGCGCGCATCGATGGTGTTGGTCAGCAAGCGGCGCTGGCATTGCGCACCGGCTGGAACGCTGGCGGCAATGATCGGCGAGCTGTTGGGCTGGGTCGGCTGGGCAATCGGCGCGGTGGCGTCGAAATACGCCATGCCCCGGCAACGCTGCCACACCGCCGACTTGGCGTTGACTTCGTTCTTCCACAGCTCTTTGCCGGTGTCGGCGTCGAGGGCGATCAGGTTGTTGTGCGGCGTGCAGATAAACACCTTGTTGCCGATCTGCAGGGGCGTGAGCTGGTCTTCGGCGCCATTGCCGTCGCTGAGAGCCACGTCACCGGTGTGGTAGGTCCACGCCACTTTGAGCTGGTTAATGTTGTCGCGATTGATCTGGTCCAGCGCGGCGAAGCGGCTGCCACCTTCGGTGTTGCCGTAGTGGGCCCAGTCTTTCTGAGCATCGGCCGGGGCTACCGGGGTGATACCAGGGCCTGCACCGGTTGGGGCGACACTGGGGTGGGCGACAAACATATTGCCCGCCGCCACTGCCACGCCCACCGCTAACACGGCGGCAACGCCATAGGCACCGCGCGCAGGTCGGCCCGCCAGCAGCGGATACACCAGCGCCACCACCAGGCCGATGACCGCGAACATGAACAGCCGCGAGAACAGCGGCCAGAACACCAGGCCCACATCCGCCACCGCCCAGATGGCCGTGCCGATCAGGAACGCCGCGAACAACCATGCACCTGCGGTGTTACGTCGGGCAATCAACAGGCCGGAAACCGCCATGGCTGCGCCGCCGATCACGAAGTACCAGGAGCCGCCGAGGCTGATCAGTTTGACGCCGCCGATGGCCAGCGCGAGGCCGAGCAGGGCGATGATCACGCCCAGACCCAGGAGTAAGAATCTAGAGACGCCAGTGGCGCGCGATGCTCGTTTCATGTCGAAAGGACTCGAGTGAGAGAGGGCAAAGACGCGATTTTAGCAAGATAAGTAACTGGTTAGTACATTAGAGTCCTGCAATAGTCTATTACAGGTGCTGCGATGATGGGCTGGGGCTAAATGTCGCGCGTGTCGGCTAAGTGTAGGCACCCCTTGGGCAACAGGTGGCAGCGCGCAAGCCCGTTGCCACATACGGGGTGGGTTTGGTTTTACGCCTCGGCTGGTTTTTTGCCGCGAGGTTTTTTCTGCGCCGTTTCCCCGTCCTCCAGCGCGTCGCCCCCCAGGCTGCGAGTCAACTCGACGGCGGCCTGCTGGAACAGCGGGTGCAATGTCTGCGCCTGCTCGGCGGTCAGGCGACTGGCCGGGCCGGACAGCACCAGGGCGCCGATCAGGTTTTCCCCTGGGCCGAAGATCGGCAGTGCCATCGAAGCGGCGTGGGGGTCGGTGGCGCCATGGGAAAACAACGGCTTGATCATCTTTGCCGCCAGCGAGTACGGCGTGCGTAACGCTTCGGCACCGGCTGCACCGTCCATGGGGCGGGTGTCGCCCGGTTGCAGGTGCAAGCGCAGGTGATGCGGGGAGTTGACCCGGTAGAGGCACATTCGGTAGGCGCCGTGGCGTACATAGAATGAAGCGGTTTCGCCGGTTTCCTGGGTCAGACGGTGCAGCAGCGGGGTGATATGGCGCTCAAGGTCGAGGCCGTCCTGGTACACCGTGTTCAAGCGCATGATCTCGGTCGCCAGCTGGTAGCGGCCGTCCGCCAGGCGAGTGATCAGGCCGTGGTCTTCCAGTGACACCATCAGGCGCATGATGGTGCTCTTGATCAGCCCGGTGCGCGCGGCCAGTTCGGCCAGTTCCAGGGCTGTGTCCCCCATCTTGAAGGCGGTGAGCACGGTCAGCACCCGATCAGCCGAAGCAACTCCGGTGACGGCGGGGCGTGGGCGTGTTTTTACCATGGGGGGCTCCTTGAAGGGGGGGGCGGGTACGCTGCAAAATACTGGCATTGCCCGCAGGGGGCAATGCCAAGCGATTGACCGTACAGCGATTTCAGCGCATTAGCGGGCGATCAGTTCGCCTGTGCCGCTCAAATCCCGCATCTGCCTGCGCCCCATCAGCAGCACCATCACGGCACCGGCGGCACACAGCGCCGCCAGCGGCAACAGGGCCAGGGCGTAACTGCCGGTGGCGTGGTGAATGGTGCCGTACACATTCACCATGATGCCGCCACCAATCAGATTGGCCATCGCGCCCACGGCGGCCAGACCGGCGGCGGCAGTGGAGGACGAGAGCCAGGTCGAAACCAGCGCCCAGAACGGCCCCTTCATCGAGTACGCCCCGATCAACACCATGGACAGCATGAACACCGTCGCCACGAGCGAGGAGGTGACCAGTGCGAGCAGCAAGCCAGCGGTGATCAGCAGCAAGGTCGTCGCGGTGTGCCAGCGGCGTTCACCGCTCTTGTCGGAGCTGCGTCCCCACAGAATCATCAGCACCGATGCCAGCCCGTAGGGAATGGCATTGACGAGGCCGATTTCCAGGTTGTTCAGGCCAAACGTCTTGAGCAATTGCGGCGCCCACACGCTCATGGTGCTGCCCGCCGCCGACGCGCCGGAGTAGATCAGTGCCAGTACCCAAATGTGCTTGTGGCGCAGCAGTTTCCACAGCGAGATATGCCCGATGGCGGTCTTGCGGCTGCGCTCTTCGTCCAGGCGGCCGGTGAGCCAGCTGCGTTGCTCGTTGCTCAGCCACTTGGCCTGTTCGGGGCGGTCGGTGAGCACGAACAAGCAGGCGATGCCCAGCAGTACGGCGGGGATGCCCTCGATGATGAACAGCCAGTGCCAGCCGCGCATGCCGAACCAGCCGTCCAGGCTCAGCAACAAGCCAGACAGCGGCGAACCAATGAAGTTGGCGCCGGGAATGGCGACCATGAAGATCGCGACCATGCGCCCCCGGTATGCCGCTGGCAGCCAGTAGGTGAGGTACAGCAGCACGCCCGGGAAGAAGCCGGCCTCGGCCGCACCCAGCAAAAAGCGCATCACGTACAGCGAATTGGCACCGGTCACAAACGCAGTCCCGGCGGAAATCAGCCCCCAGGTGATCATGATCCGCGCAATCCACACCCGGGCGCCGAAACGTTGCAGTGCCAGGTTGCTGGGCACCTCCACCAGGAAATACGACACGAAGAACAGACTGCTGGCAAAGCCGAAGATCGCTGGCGTAAGGCCCAGGTCCTGGTTCATCTGCAGGGATGCCATGCCGATATTGCCGCGATCAATGATCGCCAGCAGGTAGCAAAGGATCAGGAACGGCAGTAGCCGCCACGCCACCTTGCGCATGGTTGAGCGCTCGATCGCGCTGATGTCGGTAGAACTGATAGGCATGACTCTCTCCCATTTTGTTTTTTTTGGAGAAGCGTAATGAGCCCGATCTTCCTTGGGTGAAGGCCGGGCGATGTGCGTTCAATCAGTGCGCGAACAGGTGGCGGTTGACCACCGCGCGCGGCTCCGGTGCGCTACCGTCCCAGAAGTCGATGATCTGTTGCACGGCCAGCAGGCCCACGCGATCCCGCGCCTCGGCGGTGTTGGCGCCTACGTGGGGGGTGGCGACCAGGGTCGGCAGGCCCCACAGCGCTGAGTCGGCGGGTGGTGGCTCGGGGTTGAAGGTGTCGAGGCCGGCGCCGGCAATCTGGCCGGTGCTCAGCGCTTGCACCAGCGCTTCGGTATCGATCAGCTCGCCGCGTGCGGTGTTGATCAACAGGCTGCCTGGGCGCATGCGCTTGAACTGCGCCGCGCCGAAAAGGTTGCGGTTCTGCTCGGTCAGAGGGCAATGCAGGCTGATGATATCGCAGCTCGCCAGCAAGGCATCGAAGTGCTCGGCGCGCTCGACATTCGGCAGGTCGGGCAAGTTGCTCAGGTAGGGATCAAATACCTTGATGGTCATGCGAAGCGGCGTTACTAGGTCCATCAGGATTCGCCCGATAGCGCCCAGGCCCACCAGGCCCAGGGTCTTGCCGGACAGTTCGATCCCCACGGCAGTGGCTTTGTCCCAATGACCGTCACGCATGCGCGCATCGAGCAGGGCGGTCTGGCGCGCAACGCTGAACATCAGCGCCAGCGCATGCTCGGCCACCGATTGCGCATTGGCGCCCAGGGCGATGGTGACGGGGATGCCGCGCTCAGCGGCGGCGGCGATGTCGATGGTGTCGTAGCCCACGCCGTGCTTGGCGATGATTTTCAGCGCGCTAGATGCATTGATCATGTCCCGGGTCAGTTTGCCCTGGCGCACGATGATTGCGTCCGGCTGTTCGTGGGCAATGATCGCGGTGAGTTCGTCGGCCGGGGCATACGGGGTGGTAGGGATGACGCGCACGCCATGGGCGGCGGCGTGGGCCATAGCTTCGGCGGTTAATTGCGGGCCGGTCAGCAGGAGGGTTCGGGTCATTTGGTGCACCTTGGTTTTCTTATCTGTGTGCAGTTGGCGGTTTGTGATGTCGCTCAACAGTGCTCGAAACCTAACATAATGAAATGGCGTTGCAATAAATAATTTTCGTTGGTTTGCGTAAAACGATTGAGTGCGTGCGTGAAAACCCGTGTTATTCAACAAGTAAAGGGGTTTTCTCAGCCTTAAATCGTTTTTCATGTGCCGAGGCCGCTGTGAGTGAGTCTTGTCAGTTTTAAATTGCGATGTTAATTTCGAAATACCATTTCATTTTATGAATTTTCACCCTTAATAAAAACCACAAGAGGAATGCCCCATGTCGATCGGATTCAGAGTGCTCAAGCAGCAACGTAAAGTCGCTGCCGAGTGGGTCGAGCGTTACCGGACAGTGCCCGTCGCCAATATCAGCGATTCGATGAACCGCATGACCGCCGGTGGCGCCGCCCTGCAACCGATGCACCACCGGGGCGTGTTGGTGGGGCCGGCGCTGACCGTCAAAGCGCGGCCTGGGGACAACCTGATGCTGCATTACGCCCTGGATATCGCCCAGCCCGGCGACGTGATCGTGGTCGACGCCGGCGGCGATCTGAGCAACGCACTGATCGGCGAAATGATGGTGGCGTACGCGATCAAGAAAAGCGTGGCCGGCATTGTGATCAATGGCGCCATTCGCGATGCGGCGAGTATCGGTGCCGGTGACTTCCCGGTGTTTGCCGCCGGCATCACCCATCGCGGCCCGTACAAGGACGGCCCGGGCGAGGTGAACGTACCGATTGCATTGGCGGGCATGGTGATCGAACCGGGCGATCTGGTGATCGGTGACGAAGATGGCTTGCTCTGCGTGCCCTTCGATCAGGTCGGTGAGGTGTATGATCGCGCCTACGCCAAGCATGCCGCTGAACAGAAGCAGCTTGAACAGATCGCGCTGGGCGAGAACGACCGCACCTGGGTCCTGAAATCGCTCACACAAAAGGGCTGCGAGTTTATTTGAATCCTGCTTCCTCCTCCCGCTGGCCGGCGCCCGTGCGCGCGCTGCGCCATCGAAATTTTCAGATCTACTTTGTCGGCCAGGGCCTTTCCACCCTGGGCAAGTGGGTGCAACAGGTCGCGCTGTCCTGGCTCGCCTATCACTTGACGGGCTCGGCCGTGTTGCTGGGGGCGATTGCGTTTCTGACGCTGTTGCCTCAGCTGCTGGTGGGGCCGCTGGCGGGCGCCTGGTCCGACCGCCATGACAAGCGCCGCCTGTTGATGGCGGTGCAGGCCGCCCTGGCCCTGCAATCGTTGGCCCTGGCCGTGCTGACCTGGCAGCAATGGATGGGCCGTGAAGTGATCATTGCCATGGCGCTTCTGCTGGGTTTGCTCAACGCCCTGGAAACGCCGCTGCGCCAGGCCTTGATCGCGAGCTTTGTCGACGAGCCCAAAGACCTGCCCAACGCTCTTGTGCTCAACGCGATGCTGATCAATGCCGCACGCTTTATCGGCCCGCCGTTGGCCGGCTTGCTGATCAACTGGAGCGGCGAGGCCGGTTGCTTTGTGCTCACGTCCATCGCGTTCGGTATGTTGCTGATCGGACTGGGCAGGGTGCAAAGCCGAGCGCAGGCCAGGGCCAAAGGGTCTACTGGGGAGATCTTCCGCGAAGGTCTGCGCTACCTGTGGACCACCCTGGCGATTCGACGGCTGCTGGTCAGTGTGGTGATGGTCAACCTGTTGGCGTCCTGCTACACCGTACTGCTGCCGATCCTGGCCAAGCATGCGTTCAGCGGCGATGCGCAAACCCTCGGCTGGCTGTGGGGCGCAGCCGGTGCCGGTGCGTTTGTGGCCACGATCTTCCTGGCGTTTGCCGGCAGTGCTTCGAACCTGGGCCGCATTATCGTGCTCGGCACGCTGGTCTGTGCGGTGTCGCTGTGCGCGGTGGCGGCCAACCCGCCGCTGTGGTTCACCCTGGCGGCGCTTGCCGGGCTGGGCTTCGGCATCACGGTGAGCAATGTCAGCAGCAATATGACCCTGCAAAGCGCGGCGCCGGAAGCGTTGCGCGGCCGGGTGATTGCCTTCTATATCGCCATGCGTTTCGGCTTTGAAGCCATCGGCGGATTGTTGGCCGGCCTGCTGGCGGCGGCGCTGAGCGTGCAATGGACATTGCTGCTGGCGGGGGTGTTGCTGGGGGTTTATCAGGGTGTCAGTGGGTACATCAGCCGCAGGCGTGGTTGACAGCAACCACGCCTGCGGCGAGTGTCTATTTACGAAACGCCGGCACCACCTGCTCGATAAACAGTGCCAGCGACTTCTTCTTCTCGGCATGGGGCAGGCTGTTGTCGCACCAGAAGCTGAACTCATCCACGCCCAGTTCCTGGTAGTAGCGGATGCGCGGGATGATTTCTTCGGCGGTGCCGATCATCGCGGTCCTGTGCAGGCTTTCCAGCTCGAACTCTGGGCGGGCGGCGAATTTTTCTTCCGGGCTCGGTGCCAGGAAGCCATTCACCGGCACCTCTTTATTGCCGAACCAGGCATCGAAGGTGCGATAGAACTTCGAGATCGCCTTGGCCCCGACTTTCCAGCCGTCCGGATCATCGGCGGCATGCACGTGGGTGTGGCGCAGCACCATCAGTTGCGGGCGCGGTACGCCGGGATTGTTGTCGAGGGCGGCCTGGAATTTGTTTTTCAGGTCGAGGACTTCTTCGTCGCCCTTCATCAGCGGCGTGACCATCACGTTGCAGCCGTTGGCTACTGCGAAGTTGTGCGAGTCCGGGTCGCGGGCGGCGATCCACATCGGCGGGTTGGGCTGCTGGATCGGCTTGGGCACGCTGGTGGAGGTGGGGAATTTCCAGATGTCGCCGTCGTGGGCGTAGTCGCCTTTCCACAACGCACGCACCACCGGCACCATCTCACGCAGCGCCTGGCCGCCGCTGGAGGCGGGCATGCCGCCGGCCATGCGGTCGAATTCGACCTGGTAAGCACCACGGGCCAGGCCGACTTCCATGCGCCCGTTGCTGATCACGTCGAGCAAGGCGCATTCGCCCGCCACCCGTAGCGGGTGCCAGAACGGCGCGATGATGGTCCCGGCGCCCAGGTGAATGGTGGTGGTCTTGGCCGCGAGGTAAGCCAGCAGCGGCATCGGGCTCGGCGAGATGGTGTATTCCATGGCGTGGTGTTCGCCAATCCATACGGTGCTGAAACCGCCGGCCTCGGCCATCAGGGTCAGTTCGGTCAAGTCTTCGAACAACTGGCGGTGGCTGACACTTTCGTCCCAACGCTCCATGTGTACGAACAGGGAAAACTTCATGACGCTTACCTCTAATCTGTTGTTATTTTCCGCAAATACCGGGTTTGCAGGGAGGGTCAGGCAGGCACGGGCAGGGTACCCATTTTGCCGTGGCAATACACCAGTGGACCATTGGCCTGCTCTGGCACGATCAGGTTCTTTACCGAGCCGACCATAATCGCGTGGTCGCCGCCTTCATATTCGCGCCACAGCTCACACTCGATCACTGCAGTGGCATTCGCCAGGATCGGGTTGCCCAGTGCGCTGAGCGTCCATTCGATGCCTTGGGCCTTGTCTTTGCCCTTGCGCGCGAAGGCGTAGGCTTCATTTTGCTGTCCGCCCGACAAGACGTGGATGGCAAAGTGCCTGTTCTTGATCAGAATGGGATAGGAGTCGGAGCTGTAATTGGGGCAGAACAGCACCAGGGCCGGGTCCATGGACAGCGAGCTGAACGCGCTGGCGGTGAGGCCGACGATCTGCCCGTCGTCATCGAGCGTGGTAATCACGGTGACCCCGGAAGGAAACGAACCCATCACTTGTTTGTAGATGGTGGCATCGATCATGTGACGGTCCTCTGGCGGTGAAACGGTTTTTATCGGGTTGTAGGTATGATGGTATACCGTAATACAAAGCTTGCAAGCGCTTTTTTTAAATCCCTGATAAACGTCTTTTGTGGCGAAATATTCAATGAATACGGGGTGTTAGGTTGAAAAATCAAGGAATCAATACGACAAGGAACCGGATCAGTTGCAGGTAAAACCAGCGGATCAGTCTTGTGGAAATGTTGGAATACCATAATATGGTGTTCATCTGAGGGGCGGCCAGAGAGCTCCCCCGGTTTGGCGTCAAACAACTATAAGATCAGACAAACGCGAGTTCATTTCCATGCCCCAGATGTCCCGGCAAGACCCCCTGATTGAGCATCACACGGTCGATTACGTCCCCCTCGCAGAGCGCCATGGAAAGGCCCGCGACCTGTTCACCTTATGGTTCAGCACCAACATCGCGCCGCTGCCGATCGTCACCGGCGCCATGGTGGCCCAGGTGTTCCATCTCAATCTGGCGTGGGGGCTGCTGGCGATTGCCCTCGGGCATCTGCTCGGCGGCATCGTGATTGCCCTCGCATCGGCCCAGGGCCCGCGCATGGGCATCCCGCAGATGGTGCAAAGCCGTGGCCAGTTCGGCCGTTACGGCGCGCTGCTGATCGTGTTCTTCGCCGCACTGATCTACATCGGCTTTTTCATCTCCAATATCGTCCTGGCCGGCAAGTCCATCGTCGGCATTGTGCCGTCGGTGCCAGTGCCCGCGAGCATCCTGATCGGCGCCCTCAGCGCCACCGCCATTGGCGTGATCGGCTACCGCTTTATCCATACCCTCAACCGCATCGGCACCTGGGTGATGGGCAGCGCATTGCTGGCCGGTTTTATCTACATCTTCGCCCATGACCTGCCCGCGGACTTCCTTACCCGTGGCGGCTTCAACGCGGCTGGCTGGTTGGCCACCGTGTCGCTCGGCGTGATCTGGCAGATCAGCTTTTCGCCCTACACCAGCGACTACTCGCGTTATCTGCCGGCGGATATCGGCATCACCCGGCCGTTCATTGCGACCTACCTGGGCGCCACCCTTGGCACCATCCTGTCCTTCGCCTTTGGCCTGGTAGCTGCACTGGCCACGCCCGAAGGCACCGAAGCCATGGTCGCGGTCAAGCAAGCCACCGGCTGGCTGGGGCCGATCCTGATGGTGCTGTTCCTGCTCAATATCATCAGCCACAACGCCCTGAATCTGTACGGCGCGGTGCTGTCGATCATCACCTCGGTGCAGACCTTCGCCAGCCAGTGGACCCCGAGCATCAAGGTGCGCGTGCTGCTGTCGGGCGTGGTCCTGGCCGGTTGCTGCGTGGTGGCGTTGGGTGCCTCGGCGGACTTCATCTCGCAATTTATCGGCCTGATCCTCGCGCTGTTGCTGGTGCTGGTGCCGTGGGCGTCGATCAACCTGATCGACTTCTACATCATCAAGCGCGGGGTCTATGACATTGCCTCGATCTTCCGGGCCGATGGCGGGGTGTATGGGCGTTTCAACCTGCATGCGATCGTGGCGTACTTCATCGGCATCATCGTGCAACTGCCGTTTGCCAATACGTCGCTGTATGTGGGGCCGTGGGCCAACCTGGTGGAAGGCGCGGACCTGTCGTGGCTGGTGGGACTGGTGGTGACGTGCCCGTTGTATTACTGCCTGGCGACACGTCAACACACCCAAAAGGTCAGGGCGGCGCGGTTGGGCTACACCGACTGAGCCACTCCGCCGAACTCCTCCAACGCATCCCGCAACGCGCCCTCGAAGTATTCCTTCGAGGCGCGATCCCAGAGGATATGAAACGCCGGCAGCTCCACACTCCCTGTGTGGATGACAAGCGCATTGACCCGCGCCACCGACGTCTGCGCCACCATCCCCGGCTTGAAGGCCGGGAAACTCAGATCCACCCCACACAGCTTGGCCATCACCTGTGCAATCACGCCACCGCTGAGCCGCACACAGGCATGGCTGTCCTGGCGCGGCAGCAGGTAGTTGGCGCGGTGGTCCAGTTCCCAGCGCGCTTCTTCATCGGCAATGCGTTGCCCCTGATCCTGCGGGCTGCCCAGCACCAGGTATTCGTTCTGCGACAGGCGCGCCACCCAGCTGCCGTCCGCTTGCGCGCTGGCTTGGTTGGGCGTGCCCGGCAACGTAAAGCCGCGCGCGGTAAGGTACTCGGCGCTTTGTGCGCCGCGAAAGCCGACCCGGGGCAGGTCGGTCTGGTCCTGCAGCTGGCAGGGCGGCGTGAACAATTCTCGGGCTTTCAGACTGGTCATGGCTTAACCCTCCTGGCGTTGGTTAGTGGGGTCGAAGAACGGCAGTTGCACCACCTCGGCCTGGACGACGATGCCGCCCTCGACGCGAATCGGAATGCGCTGCCCCGGTGTGCTCTGGTCGATCCCCGCGTAGGCCAGGCCGATGATGCGGCCCAGGCAGGTGGAGTATTCGCAGGAGGTGACGTTGCCGCTGATGTCCGCGCCGTTGAGCACCAGGTGGCCTTCCAGCGGTTGCACACTGCCCTTGGGCAGGCTGAAACCCACCAGTTTGCGTTTCAGCGGCTGGGCTTCGAGGATGTCCACCGAGCGGCGGCCGACGAAGAACGGCTTGTTGCGGCTGACCGCCCAGCCCATGTCGATTTCTGCCGGGTGGGTCATGCCGTCGGTGTCCTGGCTGATGATCACGTGGCCTTTTTCCAGGCGCAGCAGGCGTTGGGTTTCGACGCCGAAGGGGCGAATGTCAAAGGCCTTGCCGGCCGTCATCAACGCGTCCCACAACGCCAGGCCGTGGCGTGCCGGTACGTGGATTTCATAGCCCAGTTCACCGACGAACCCGACCCGCAGCAGGCGCGCCTTGATCCCGGCCACCGTGCCCTGGCGCACGCCCAGGTAGGGGAAGCCTTCGGCACTGAGGTCGAGGTCGTTGCACACCTGCTCCAGCACCTTGCGCGAATCCGGCCCGGCGACGTTGACCGCACAGATCGCGGCGGTGACGTTGGTCACGTCCACGTCCAGGCGCCACTGTGCGTTCCACTTGAGCATCTGCTGGTAGATGCGGTCGACGCCGCTGGTGGTGGCAGTGACGTAGAAGTGGTTGTCGGCCAACCGCGCACACACGCCATCGTCGATCACCACGCCGTGTTCGTTGGTCATCAGCGCATAACGCGAACGGCCCACTGGCTGCTTGAGGAACGCGAAGGTGTACAGGCGGTTGAGTAATTCTGCCGCGTCCGGGCCGCGCACGTCGAGGCCGCCGAGTGTGGACACATCGATCAACCCGACCTTGTTGCGCACGTGCAGCGCTTCGGCCTGCATGCACGCTTCGCGGTCGTCGACCTTGCCGTAATAGGCCGGGCGCTGCCAGATACCGGCGGGCATCATCTTCGCCCCGGCTTGCACATGACGCGCGTGCATCGGCGTTTGGCGGTAAGGGTCGAAGGCGCGCCCGGCGACATGCGCGAGCTTCTCCGCCACGAACGGCGGGCGTGCGGTGGTGACCCCGGTTTCGCTGATATTGCGCTGGGTCGCCCAGGCCACCAGCCGTGCGGTCGGCAGCGCTGAGTGACGCCCCTGGGACGGGCCCATGCCGACCGTGGAGTAGCGTTTGACCAACTGCACATCGCGGTAGCCGATGCGGGTGGCGTTGACGATGTCGGCCACCTGCAGGTCTTCGTCGAAGTCGACGAAATCCTTGCCCTTGGGGTGCGGGAAGATCGGCCAGCTAAAGTTGACCTGGGCTTCGCTGCGCAGCGCTGCAGGCAAGCTGGCGCTGTTCAAACCGAGGGCGAGCAGGCTCTCGGCGGCAGCGTTGGTCGCATCTGCCAGCACGTTGTCCAGGTGATGCCGACCGTGTACGGAACCGGCCACGCCCAGGTTGCGCGGCAGGCCACTGAGGCTGAACTCCGCGCGCTGATCGTCATAGGCCAGCTTGCCACCGGCCTGGCACAGCAGCTGATAGACCGGCATATAACCGGCCGACATGCACAGCAGGTCGCAGTCAATCACTTGCCCACTGGCGCTGACCTGGCCCTGGCCGGTGATCTGGCGCACATCGACGCCCTTCACATGGCGCAGGCCTTTTTCATGCAGGGCCTCGAACACGGTGCTGTTGCTCAGGCACGGGATCTTGCGCTGGGCCAGGGCAGCCGGCAGGGCTTTGTCCGCCGGGGCGTGACGCAGGTCGATCACGGCGGCGACGTCCACGCCCTGGTCATGCAGGTCGAGGGCGGCGAGGTAGCCGTCATCGTTGCCGGTAAGCACCACCGCGCGCTTGCCGGGCTTGACCGCATACAGCTTCATCAGGCGTTGCGCGGCGCTGGTGAGCATCACCCCCGGCAGGTCGTTGTTGCGGAAGACCACCGGTTGGTCGAACGAACCGCTGCACACCAGGCACTGTTGCGCACGTACTTTGTACAGGCGCTTGCCCTGGATCACCGGCAGGTAGTTGTCGGTGAACCAGGCATTGCAGGTGGCGTCGGTGAGCACCTGGATATTCGCGTGTTGCTGCACCGCGCCGAGCAACTCGCGGCGCAAGGTGTCGGCGCGGGTGCCGGCAATATCGAAGCGCGCGTAGGTCAGCGACCCGCCGAGGATCGGTTGCTGCTCGATCAACAGCACCTTGGCCCCGGCATTCGCGGCGGTCAGCGCGGCCTGCAAGCCGGCGGGGCCGGCACCGATCACGGCGAGGTCGGTGAACAGGTAGGCCTTGTCGTAGTACTCGGGTTGGAAGGTCAGGTCGAGCACGCCCAGGCCGGCCTTTTTGCGGATGATCGGCTCCCAGACTTTCCACATGCCCTTGGGCTTGTAGAACGAGCGATAGTAGAAACCCACCGGCATGAACTTGGAGAACTTGCCCAGGTAGGCGTCCTTGTCGTTGTCCAGCGAGCCGTTGACGTTCTGCGCAGTCACCGCCAGTCCGGCGGACAGCGCGTGGGCGTCGGCCAATACGTTGGGTTCGCGGGGCAGTTGCACCAGGCTGTTGGCGTCCTGGCCGGCCATGGTCAATGGGCCGCGTGGGCGGTGGTATTTGAACGAACGCGACATCAGGAAGCGCCCGTTGGCGAGCAGGGCGCTGGCGATGCTGTCGCCCTGCAAACCTTGGTAGGGCAGGCCGTCGAAACTGAAATCGAGTGGCTGGTCACGCTGGATCAGCAGGCCCATGGGGGCGGGGAGGCGGTTCATCCGGCGATCTCCTTGGCGGTGGTGAAGTCGACGCGGGTAGTGAACACTTCGCGCGGATCGAAGGTGCGCAGGATCTCGTCGGTGACCGTGTGGCGTTCGGCGAGGAACCAGTAACTGGACGGCGTGTGCATCCACCATTCGCGCACCACACCGGCGAGGTTGTCGGTGTTGAACACGTAGTCGGCCCATTCGGCATCGCTGCAGGTCAGCGGGTCGGGCATCGGTTTGAATTCACCGCCGTAGGTGAACTCGCTTATATTGCGCGGCCCGTTGAGCGGGCAAATCATGATTTTCATCGTCTGCTCTCCGTCAGTGGCTGGCCGCTGTGGCGCCCATTTCGTTGACTTGCTGGAAGGTCGAGAAACGTTCGAGGCCGAAGGGCTTGATCAAGTCCGGCACCTTGCCGCCGCTGGCGACCAGCTCGGCCATGGTCTTGCCGCAGATCGGCGTGGCCTTGAAACCCCAGGTGCCCCAGCCGGCGTCGAGGTAGTAATTCTTTACCGGCGACAGGCCCATGATCGGGCTGTAGTCGGGGGTCATATCGGTGATCCCGGCCCACTGGCGCATCAACTTGGCGTTGGCCAGGAACGGGAACATCTCGATGGCATGGGCCAACAGGCTTTCCTTGAGGTCCAGGGTCGAGCGCGTATTGAACAGCGGGTAAGGATCAGAGCCGCCACCGAACACCACTTCGCCACGGCTGGTTTGCTGCACGTAGCAGTGCAGGGCCGAGGAACTTACCAATGGGTCGAGGAACGGCTTGAACGGCTGGGTGACCATCGCCTGCAACGGGAAGGTCTGGATCGGCGAACGGATACCGGCCTTGGCCATCAGCAGCGAGCTGTGCCCGGCAATCGCCTGTACCGCGCAGCCGCACTGGATGGTGCCGCGATTGGTTTTCACCGCAGTGATGGCGCCGTTTTCGATGATCAGGTCCTGTACTTCGGTGAGCTGATGGATTTCCACGCCGCGCTTGGCCGCCTGCTTGGCGTAACCCCAGGCCACGGCATCGTGACGCGCGGTGGCGCCGTCGATATGCCAGAGCCCGGCGAGCACCGGCAAGTGGCCGGGGTCGAGGTTGAGGCTGGGCACCAGCTCGCGGATCTGCTGGCGGTCGATCATCTCGGTACGCCCGCCGAAGTGCTTGTTGACCTCGGCACGCTGGCGGAACGAACGCACGGTGGCGTCGGTGTGGGCGAGGGTCAGTTGGCCGCGCTCGGAGTACATGATGTTGAAATCGAATTCGTTGGAGAGCGACTGGAACATCTTCACCGACTCGGCGTAGAAACGAACGCCTTCGCTGGTGAGGTAGTTGGAGCGGATCACCGCCGTATTGCGCGCGGTATTGCCGCCGCCCAGGTAGGCCTTTTCCAGCACGGCGATATTGGTGATGCCGTGGTACTTGGCCAAGTAGTAGGCGGTCGCCAGGCCGTGACCACCGGCACCGATGATCACCACGTCGTAACTCGACTTGAGTGCCTTGGGCGGTGGCAGGTCTACCTCCACCGGGTACTCCGAACTCAGCCCGTATTTCAATAGATTGAATGGCATACGGCCTCCGATTGGCTGCGTAGGGCGTGGTGTTGCGCCAGGGCGGCGGCCACGGTGTTTTTCATCAGGAAGGCAATGGTCATCGGCCCGACACCCCCGGGCACCGGGGTGATGGCGGCGACATGGGGCAGGGCGCTGTCGAAGTCGACATCACCCACCAGGCGGCTGCGGCCGTCGTCGTCGATGCGGTTGATGCCGACATCGATCACTACGGCGCCGGGCTTCAACCAGCTCGCGTCAATCAAGCGGGCGCGGCCCACGGCGGCGATCACGATATCGGCCTGGCGACACAGGGCCTGGGCGTCGTGGCTGCGCGAATGCAGCACGGTCACCGAGCAATCGGCCTTGAGCAGCAGCGCGGCCATGGGCTTGCCGACGATGTTCGAACGGCCGATCACCACCGCGTGTTTGCCACGCAGGTCGCCGCAGGTTTGCTCCAACAGATACAAGCAACCGCTCGGGGTGCATGGCGTGAGCACTGCGCGGCCCTGGCTGAGGCCGCCGACGTTCTGGCTGTGAAACCCGTCGACGTCCTTGTCCGGCGCGATGGCCTCCAGGGCGCGCAGTTCGTCCATCTGCGCCGGCAACGGCAATTGCAGGAGGATGCCGTGGATTGCCGGGTCGGCATTCAATTGGCCGATCAGGATCAACAATTGTTCGGTGCTGGTATCGCTGGGCAGGCGATGCTCCACGGAGCGGATGCCGACCTCTTCGGCGCGCAGGATCTTGTTGCGCACATAGACCTGGCTGGCCGGGTCGCTGCCCACCAAAATCACCGCCAGCGCCGGTTGAATAGCCTGTCCATGCAGGCGCGCCACGTCCTCGCGCACTTGCAGCAGCACCCGTGCGGCGGCGGCTTTGCCGTCGATCAGTTTATGCGCGCTCACCGGAACACCACCGTTCTGTCCTGATTGAGGAAGACTCGGTGCTCCAGGTGGTACTTGACCGCCTTGGACAGGGCCACGGTTTCGGTGTCGCGACCGATGGCGACCAGGTCGTCAGGTTTGTACACGTGGTCGACGCGCTGCACTTCCTGCTCGATGATCGGGCCCTCATCCAGGTCGCTGGTCACATAGTGCGCGGTGGCACCGATCAACTTCACGCCGCGTTGATAAGCCTGGTGATAGGGCTTGGCACCCTTGAACCCCGGCAGGAATGAATGGTGGATATTGATCGCCCGTCCCGACAGTTGCCGGCACAGGTCGTCGGAGAGGATCTGCATGTAGCGCGCCAACACCACCAGCTCGGTGCGGGTGTCGTCGACGATCTTCATCAACTCGGCTTCCTGCGCGGCCTTGTTGTCCTTGGACACCGGCAGGTAGATAAAGCGAATGCCCTCGCGCTCGGCCATCGGCCGCAGGTCCAGGTGGTTGGAGACGATGGCGGTGATGGTCATGTCCATCTCGCCCTTGTGGTAGCGGTAGAGCAGGTCGGTGAGGCAGTGGTCGAACTTGCTCACCATCAGCATCACGCGCATCGGCTCGCGGGTGTCGTACAGCTCCCACTGCATGTCGAAGGCCTGGGCGACATCGGCGAAACCGTCTCTGATCTCTTGCAGGTCCCCTGTGTGCCCATCGTTGAAGCGGAACACGGCACGCATGAAAAAGCGCCCGCTGAAGTCATCGTCGAACTGCGCCATTTCCCCGATGTAGCACGCCTTGTCCGCCAGGTAAGTGGTGACGGCAGCGACGATGCCGGACACGGCGGGGCACGTCACCTTGATGATGAAATGGTTTTTTTCGTGTTGCATGACACGTCCTCGGGATGATGGCGGCAGCTCATCGCATAGCGAAAAAATATCTGAGGACAGCAGGCTCATTCCTTGAGCGCGTTTTCTTGTGGGGAATAAAATATTCCTGAAGTGGCTTTATAGGGGAATGGTGGCGGGGCGTCTAGGGGTTTTGGGAAAGATTTTTAACTGAGGGGAAATTTTTAGCCGGCAGGACGGCATCGAATGCAGTCAAAAATGTGGGAGGGGGCTTGCTCCCCCTAAAGGTGGGTCAATGACAAATGCATTCACTGACACTCCCTTATCGGGAGCAAGCCCCCTCCCACAGTTGAATCTCTGTGCTTCAGGTGTATCGCGAGTTCGGATTATTCCTTGTCGTTACCGTAGTTCATGATCGACAACAACCGAATCGGCACCCGCACCAACTCCTCCGGCCCATGGGGAATCTCGCCCTCAAATGTCAGGCTGTCACCAGCTTCCATCCGATACAGCTGGTTGCCATGCCGATAAATCAACTCCCCCTCCAGCAAATGCAGAAACTCGGTCCCTGGATGGGCAAAGGTCGGGAACTCCTCACTGGCGTCATCCATGCTGACCATGTACGCCTCGAAGCTCTTCTTTGGCCCGCGCGTGTGGTTGAGCAGGTGATAGGTATGCCCTTTCTCGGTCCCCCGGCGCACCACTTCCATGCCTTGGTCGGCCTTGACCAGCAAGGCGCTGCCATCCTGCTGGTCGTATTCGCTGAACAACTTCGATAACGGCAGCCCGAGCACATCGCACAGACGGCTCAAGGTATCGAGGCTGGTGGAGACCTGGGCGTTCTCGATCTTGCTCAACATGCCCTGGCTGATATCGGCAATCTTCGCCACGTCGGACAGCTTCAAGTCCTGGGCCTGGCGCTGGCGTTTGATCTGCAGCCCCAGGTATTGCTCGAGCTTGAGGCGCGGGGCGGTTTCGGTGGACATGATCATCGGCTCCTGCACGGTTTCCGCTCAGTAATATTATTTTCGCACTGGGAAAGTGCAAGGTTTGGCGCTTGGAAGGTCACCCCGCTGTACATATTCCTGCGGGGAAAAGAATTTTCCCATATATACAGCACAAAAGCGCGGCTCCACCCACTTCGATGTGTCGATCACGAATCTGGCAAGGGTATTGCATTCCTGTAGGGAAACTAACTTTCTTTTTAGGAATAAAAAGACAGCCTAGGCCCACCCACACGGTTTTGCCTTTCGCGAGGAGTGACACGCAATGTTGCCAGCAGAAACCCAGCGCATCATCGACAAGCACGGGATCAAGTACGTGCTTGCGCAGTTTGTGGATATACACGGTGCGGCCAAGACCAAGTCGGTGCCCATCTGCGGGCTCAAGACGGTGGCCGAAGAGGGCGCGGGGTTTGCCGGGTTTGCCATCAGCGGCATGGGCATGGAGCCCCACGGTCCGGACTTTATGGCGCGCGGCGATCTGTCGACCTTGATCCCGGTACCCTGGCAGCCAGGTTATGGGCGCGTGGTGTGCGTCGGGCATGTCGACGGCAAGCCTCATCCCTACGACAGCCGCTACGTGTTGCAGCAACAAGTGCAGCGCCTGCAGGACAAGGGCTGGACGCTGAACACTGGCCTGGAGCCCGAGTTCAACCTGATGCGCCGCGACGAGCAGGGCAAGTTGCAACTAGTGGACCCCAGCGACAACCTCGACAAGCCTTGCTACGACTACAAGGGCCTGTCGCGTTCGCGGGTGTTCCTCGAATGCCTGACCGAAGCCTTGCAGGCGGTGGATTTCGAGGTCTACCAAATCGACCACGAGGACGCCAACGGCCAGTTCGAGATCAATTACACCTACAGCGACGCCCTGACCTCCGCCGACCGTTTCACCTTCTTCCGCATGGCCGCCGGCGAGATCGCCAATGACCTGGGCATGATCTGTTCCTTCATGCCCAAGCCCGACCCGAAACGCGCCGGCAACGGCATGCATTTTCACCTGTCGATCAGCAGCGCCGAAAACAAAAACCTGTTTCATGACGCCAGCGACCCGAGCGGCATGGGCCTGTCGAAACTCGCCTATCACTTCGCCGCCGGCTTGCTCGCCCATGGTCCGGCGCTGTGTGCGTTCGCGGCGCCCACGGTCAACTCGTACAAGCGCCTGGTGGTCGGCAACTCGTTGTCCGGCGCCACCTGGGCCCCGGCCTTTATTGCGTTTGGCGCCAACAACCGCTCGGCCATGGTGCGTGTGCCGTATGGCCGCCTGGAGTTCCGCCTGCCGGATGCCGGCTGCAATCCTTACCTGGTCAGCGCTGCGATCATCGCCGCGGGCCTGGACGGTATCGACCGCCAGCTGGAAATCGACCACGTCTGCAACGAAAACCTCTACAGCCTGAGCCTCGAACAGATCGCCGAGCGCGGCATCAAGACCCTGCCGCAATCTCTCAAGGAAGCCTGCGACGCGCTGGAAGCCGACGCGCTGTTCGCCGAAGTGCTCGGCGCGCAGATCGTGGGTGAGTTCATCAAGCTCAAGCGCATGGAGTGGGTGGAGTACAGCCGCCATGTGAGTGATTGGGAGGTCGCGCGCTATACCGAATTTTTCTGAGGCAAGGGGCGGCAGCTGTGAGTTGCAAGCTTCAAGCTGCAAGTCAAAGCGGTTGTAGGAAACGCTCCAAGTCATCTGTCTACCCGGCTTGCTTGAAACTTGCAGCTTGCCACTGCGAACAAAGTGAGGACTGTTCTTATGTGTGGAATCGTAGGCCTGTACCTGAAGAATCCGCAGCTGGAGCCCCAGCTCGGCAAGCTGTTTGAACCCATGCTGCAAGCCATGACCGACCGTGGCCCGGACAGCGCCGGTTTCGCTATCTACGGCGATGAAGTCGCCGATGGCTGGGTCAAACTGACCCTGCAAGCCACCACCGAAGCCTTCGATTGGAAAGGCTTGATGGGCGAGCTGGAAGGGCGCCTCGGCTGTTCCCTGGATTGGTTCCAGAACGCCAGCGCCGCCGTATTGAAGATCCACACCGACGAAGCCCCGGTGCGCCTGGCCCTGGCCGAACTGGCGCCGAGCGTGCGCATCATGAGTGCCGGGCAGAGCATCGAGATCCTCAAGGGCATGGGCCTGCCCCAGGAAATTTCCCAGCGCTTCGGCCTGGCAAACATGCAGGGCAGCCACATCATCGGCCACACCCGCATGGCCACGGAAAGCGCGGTGACCATGGAAGGCAGCCACCCGTTTTCCACCGGCGCCGACCTGTGCCTGGTGCACAACGGCTCGCTGTCCAACCACTTCCGCCTGCGCCAGGAACTCAAGCGCGAAGGCATCCACTTCGAAACCGACAACGACACCGAAGTCGCCGCCGGCTACCTGACCTGGCGCCTGCAACAGGGCGACTCGCTCAAAGAGGCGCTGGACCATTCCCTGGAAGACCTCGACGGTTTCTTCACCTTCGCCATCGGCACGCGCAACGGCTTTGCGGTGATCCGCGACCCGATTGCGTGTAAACCGGCGATCCTCGCCGAGACCGACGACTACGTCGCCATGGCCTCTGAGTACCAGGCGCTGTCGAGCCTGCCGGGCATCGAGAACGCGCGGATCTGGGAGCCGGCACCGGCCACGTTGTACATCTGGGAACGCCAGTCAGCTTAAGGAGCGCACACATGAAAACCATCGATCTTTCCACTGCCACCGTGCGTGACCTCAACCAGGCGCTGCACGCGCCGGTGCTCGACAATGAATGGCGCGTGATCCATTCCAACGGCAAGCACAACCTCGCGGTGGGGGTGAACCAGGCCGTGTCCATCGATATCGAGGGCCACGCCGGCTACTACTGCGCAGGCATGAACCAGCAGGCCTCGATCACCGTGCACGGCAATGTCGGCGTGGGCTGCGCCGAGAACATGATGTCCGGCTCGGTGCGCGTCAAAGGCAGCGCGTCCCAGGCTGCCGGGGCCACGGCCCATGGCGGTCTGCTGGTGATCGAGGGCGACGCGGGCGCGCGTTGCGGGATTTCCATGAAGGGCATCGACATCGTCGTCGGCGGCAGCATCGGCCATATGAGCTGCTTCATGGGCCAGGCCGGGCGCCTGGTGGTGTGCGGCGACGCCGGCGATGCGCTGGGCGATTCGCTCTACGAAACTCACATCTACGTCAAAGGCACGGTGGAGTCCCTGGGCTCGGACTGCGTCGAAAAAGAGATGCGCAGCGAGCACCTGCAAGAGTTGCAGGAACTGCTCGACCGCGCCGGTTTCGCCCACCAGGCGGCGGACTTCAAACGCTACGGCTCGGCCCGTCAGCTGTACAACTTCAAAGTCGATAACGCCTCCGCGTACTGATCAGGAGCTCCACCATGACTGAACAAACCCCGCCGGTCCTGCGCGAGTCGGCCACCTTCGACCGCCTGACCATCCAGGAAATCCAGCGTGCCGCCGAAACCGGCATCTACGACATTCGCGGCGGCGGCACCAAGCGCAAGCTGCCGCACTTCGATGACTTGCTGCTGCTCGGCGCCAGCGTGTCGCGCTACCCGCTGGAAGGCTATCGCGAGAAGTGCGGCACCGATGTGATCCTTGGCAATCGCTTTGCCAAGAAGCCGATCCACTTGAAGATCCCGGTGACCATCGCCGGTATGAGTTTCGGTGCGCTGTCGGCGAATGCCAAGGAGGCCCTGGGCCGTGGCGCGACCATTGCCGGTACCAGCACCACCACCGGTGACGGCGGCATGACCCCGGAAGAGCGCGGCCAGTCCCAGCACCTGGTGTATCAGTACCTGCCATCACGCTACGGCATGAACCCGGATGATCTGCGCAAGGCCGACGCCATCGAGATCGTCCTCGGCCAGGGTGCCAAGCCCGGCGGCGGCGGCATGTTGCTCGGCATGAAGGTCACCGAGCGTGTGGCCGGCATGCGCACCTTGCCTATCGGCGTGGACCAGCGCAGCGCCTGCCGCCACCCGGACTGGACCGGCCCCGACGACCTGGCGATCAAGATTGCCGAGCTGCGCGAAATCACCGATTGGGAAAAACCGATCTACGTGAAAATCGGCGCGAGCCGGCCGTATTACGACGTGAAGCTGGCGGTCAAGGCCGGTGCCGATGTGATCGTGCTCGACGGCATGCAAGGCGGCACCGCCGCGACCCAGGAAGTGTTTATCGAGCATGTGGGCATCCCGATTTTGTCGGCCATCCCGCAAGCGGTACAGGCTTTGCAAGAGATGGGCATGCACCGCAAGGTCCAGTTGATTGTGTCGGGCGGGATTCGCAACGGCGCCGATGTGGCCAAGGCCATGGCGATGGGCGCGGATGCGGTCGCCATCGGCACGGCGGCGCTGATTGCCCTGGGCGACAACCACCCACGGCTGGACGCGGAACTGAAAAAGATCGGCTCGGCCGCCGGCTTCTACGATGACTGGCAGAACGGCCGCGATCCGGCCGGCATCACCACCCAGGACCCGGAGCTGTCCAAGCGCCTCGACCCGGTGGAAGGCGGGCGGCGGTTGGCCAACTACCTGCGGGTGATGGTGCTGGAGGCGCAGACCATGGCCCGTGCGTGCGGCAAATCGCACCTGCACAACCTCGACCCCGAGGACCTGGTGGCGCTGACGGTGGAATCGGCCGCCATGGCCCGGGTGCCGCTGGCGGGGACCAGTTGGGTGCCGGGTTCCGGTTACTGAGTTACGAGTCGGCTTGCCGGCTGCTACGGCGTTCCACCCCTGTAGGAGCGAGCTTGCTCGCGAAGGTCGTTAACGATAACGCGGGCATCCTGGATGACCGCGTTGCCTGGACGTTTTTCGCGAACAAGCTCGCTCCTACATGCATCTCCCCTATCTTTTGCAGGAGCTTTGAACATGGTCAATCGTCTTCTCGGCAAATCCTTCTTCGGTTTATTCGCGGCCGGTGCCTTTGCACCCTTGGCGTACGCCGCTGATGCACCCACCTTGAACACCGGCAGCACCGCCTGGATGGTCACCGCCGCCGTGCTGGTGCTGTTCATGTGCTTGCCGGGGCTTGCGTTGTTCTATGGCGGCCTGGTCCGTGCGAAAAACATGCTCTCGCTGTTCACCCAGTGCTTCGGCATCGCCGGGTTGGTGGGCGTGCTGTGGGTGATCTACGGCTACAGCATGGTGGTCGACACGTCCGGCATGGTCGAAGGGCAGGTGACCTTCAACAGTTTTGTCGGCGGCCTGAGCCGCGCCTTCCTGGCGGGCATGACCCCGGAGAGCCTGGTGGGGGATATTCCGGAAGGGGTGTTCGTGACCTTTCAGATGACCTTCGCCATCATCACCCCGGCCCTGATTGCCGGCGCCTTTGCCGAACGCATGAAATTCTCGGCGGCGCTGCTGTTCATGGCCCTCTGGTTCACCCTGGTGTATGCCCCGGTGGCGCATATGGTCTGGGGCGGTTCGGGGGCCTTGATGCATAACTGGGGCGTACTCGATTTTGCCGGCGGCACCGCCGTGCACATCAATGCCGGTGTGGCTGCGCTGGCCGCGTGCCTGATCCTCGGCAAGCGCAAGGGCTACCAGAACACGCCGATGCCTGCGCATAACTTGAGCCTGACCATGGCCGGCGCGGCGATGCTCTGGGTTGGCTGGTTCGGCTTCAATATCGGCTCCGGTGGCGGCCTCAGCGGCACCTCGGGGATTGTCATGCTCAACACTCAGTTGGGCGCCTGCGCCGGGATTCTGGGCTGGATGTTCACCGAGTGGTTCAAGGTCGGCAAGCCAAGCGCCCTCGGCCTGGCCAGCGGTGCGTTGGCCGGACTGGTGGGGATTACGCCGGCGTGTGCTTATGTGGGTGTCGGTGGTGCGTTGGCTATCGGTCTGTTGTGCGGGGTGTTCTGCTACTTGAGCGTGACGGTGTTGAAGCGCCGCTTCGGTTACGACGATAGCCTCGATGTGTTTGGTCTGCATGGCATCGGCGGCATGATCGGCGCGGTGTTGACCGGTGTGTTCTGCGTACCGTCCATGGGTGGCCTGGTGGAAGGTGTGACCATGGGCGGGCAGGTGGTCGCCCAGCTTAAGGGGGTGCTGTTGACCACGGTGTATTGCTTTGTGATCAGTTGGATCATCCTCAAGGTGGTCAATGCCCTGGTTGGCTTGCGTGCCCATGAGTCGGTGGAGGAGATGGGGCTGGACCTGGCCGAGCATAATGAGCGGGCCTACAACCACTGATCATTTTCCCTGAGTAAACGCAGCTCAAAATGTGGGAGGGGGCTTGCTTCCGTGATGGCTCAGGAGCCGACGACTATCTAACTGATGCCCCGCTACCTAAATGTGGGAGGGGGCTTGCTCCCGATGGCGGCCTGACAGCCGACCAGGATGTTGGATCAGTTCGAGTACATATCCGTTGCTGCGGTCACGGCCGCTATGGGTTCCGCCCTTACGGCGGGTCACTTTTGGAAAAGAGCCCCAAAAGTAACCAAAAGGGCTCTTGCCCCACCACTCGGCACCTCGCCTAGGCTCGGTGTGCCCGTAATCCGACAGTGATTTGGGGGGCCGCCGCCACGCGCCATCCATGGCGCGGGGCGGCTAAACCGGCATCCCTGCCGGTTTACCCCCCAAATCACTATCGGATTCCGGCCAGCGTGGTTAACGGGGCGCCTGAGATCAAGATCAAGATCCAGATCAAGATCTACAGCAAGAGCAAGAGCGGCTCGCTTCGCATCGTGGTTACCATCTCTGCGCCGACAGCGGTCTGTCAGTCAGATTGGTTGTAGCTGAGCCAACGCCATCGGGGGCAAGTCCCCTCCCTCATTTGCCTTGCTGCGTTGCAGCTGGCTCGCCACCAGGGTGTTTTTCAGCAAGTAGGCTATCGTCATCGGGCCCACACCGCCGGGCACCGGCGTGATCGCGCTGGCCACGGTGCGTGCGCTGGCGTAATCCACATCCCCCACCAACCGCGTGCCGGTCTCGGTAGTGATGCGGTTGATCCCCACATCGATCACCACTGCGCCGGGCTTGAGCCAACTGGCATCGATCAACTGCGGCCGGCCTACGGCGGCGACGACGATGTCGGCCAAACGGCACAACGCTGGGGCATCGACGCTGCGCGAGTGCACCACGCTGACCGAGCAGTTGGCTTGCAGCAGTAGGGTCGCCATGGGTTTGCCGACAATGTTCGAACGGCCAATCACCACTGCGTGCAAGCCGCTTAAGTCGCCGCAGGTTTCGTGCAGCAGGCGCATGCAGCCGCTGGGGGTGCAGGGCGTGAGCACTTCGATGCCTTGCACCAGGCCGCCGACGTTTTCGCGGTGGAAGCCATCGACATCCTTGATCGGGTCGATCGCGTGGATCACTGCCGCTTCGTCGATATGCGCCGGCAGTGGCAACTGCACCAGGATGCCGTTGACCGTCGCATCGGCATTCAACTGGGCAAGCAGGTCGAGCACCTGCGCCTGGCTGGCATCCTCCGGCAGCCGGTATTCCAGGGAGCGAATCCCGACTTCCTTGGCCCGCAGCAGCTTATTACGCACGTAGACGTGGCTGGCCGGGTCATCGCCCACCAGCAATACCGCCAGGGCCGGGTAGATTTGCTGCGAGGCTAGCAGCAGGACCTCTTCGCGAACCTCGTCGAGTACCTGGGCAGAGATGGCCTTGCCGTCGATATCGCGGGCAGGCGTGGGGAGAGAGCTGGTCAAAAGCGTCACCGTTGTCTGGGGAAATTAAGGCGCTGAGGGATAAGAATCCCTCAGCCATAGGCAGGCCAGAAGGCTCAGGCTACCAGTTGATGGCAGGCATACACCACCAGCACACCGGCGACCAGCGTGGCATAGGGCAGCCAGCCGGCGCGGCGTTGGCCGTCATCGGCCTGGATATACAGGTCAGTGAGCATGGCGGCGGGGAAGCGGCCCTTGTCCTGCACATAGTGGCGGTAGCAGAACACCGGCAGGATCAGCAGCGCCAGCAGCAACCCGGTGACCAGCGTGCCCGCGCCCCAGATGTCCGCGCCCAGGCCCATGCAGGCCAGGTTGACGAAGCTCAGCACGCCGCCGGCCGCCAGCAGCACGGTCGGGGCTTTGTACGGGCGCACCCAGTCGGGGCGGTCCAGGCGGTGGATCCAGCCGGCATTGAGGTTGAGGAAGTTGAAGATGATGTAGCTGACATTTGAAGCCGCAAGCACGAACACATAGTCCGACATCAGCAACAGCAGCAGGTTGAACGACAGGTCGGTCCACATCGCCGCCGTCGGCGCGCCATGTTCGTTGGTGCGCCCCAGGTACTTGGGCAGCCAGCCATCCACCGAGGCCTGATACAGGGTGCGCGACGAACCGGACATCGAGGTCATGATCGCCAGCAACGTCGCCAGCACCAGCATGATCAGCACGATATTGGCCACCACCTTGCCGCCGCCGATGCTGTCGGCCAACACCTGGCCAACGCCCATGCCGCTGTAGATCGCGGGCGAGAGCAGGCCGCTGTACACCGCGGGCGTGACGACTGCGCCGCTGGCATCGAGCACCGCTGGCGTCACCAGTTGGCCCAGCCCGAGGCTGCCTTGAAACGCCAGCGGCACCAAGGTGAACACCAGGATGCACAGCAGGCCGGCGTAGAAGATCGCCTTGAAGGTGTCGCGCTTGGGGTCCTTGAACTCACGGGTGTAGCACACCGCCGTTTCAAAGCCGTAGGTGGACCACGCCGCCATGAACAGTCCGCCGGCCATCAGCGACCAGCCGGAAATATCCCACGGGCCATCGATGACTTGCCCGGCCGCGTCATGGGCCAGGGGATACAGCGGCAGGAAGTTGGCCTGGGTCGCATCCCCAGTGAACAACGGCACCACGCCCACCAGCAGCAGCGGAATCAACGAGGTGACGCCGAGCACCAGGGTCAGGCGCGCCGACCGCAGGATGCCGCCGTGCTGCACGGCAAACACCGTGAGCAAAATCAACAAACCAATGGCGAACGTCGCGTTGATGCGCAACGACAGCCCGCTCTTGACCCAGCCCAGGTCCAGCAAGGTCAGTTGCCAGGTGTTGATCAACGCGTCGGCGGGAAACAGCGCCGTGAGGATATACCCCGCCGCCAGCCCCGAACCGATGGACAGCACCGGCGACCAGGCCAGCCAGTTGCACCACACTGACACCGGTGCGATCAGCTTGCTGTAGCGCACCCAGGCCACCGCGCCGTACACCGAAGCGCCGCCGGATTTGTGCGGGAACAGCCCGGCGATCTCGGCGTAGGTGAAGGCCTGGATAAACCCGAACAGGATCGACACGATCCACACGATCCACGCCGGTTTGCCCACCGTGGCGGCAATCGCACCAATGGAGAACAGCACCAGCGCGGGCACGCCACTGGCGACCCAGAATGCTCCGCGCCAATCGATCTTGCGGTGCAGGCTGCCCACCGAGCCGGCAGCCTGCGGTACAGCCTCGAACGTCGTCGCTTCCATCTTCGTATTCCCATGTCTGAATAGCGGTTAGGTTGGGGCAGTCAAAATGGGGTGGCACACACGTTTCGGGACGATCAGCTACGCACCCGGCTTTTGTCCGGGTCGTAGAAAATCGCTGCGCTGACCGTGGCGCTGATGCGCTTCTGCAGGCCATCGACTTTGCCGATCTCAAGTTCAGTGCCGGGCTCGGCGCAGCTCACGTCGACCCGGCACAGCGCGATATTGCTGGCCAGCAGCGGTGAGCGGCAGGCACTGGTGATCACCCCGACCTGGGCCCGGCCCTGGTACACCGGGTCGCCGTGGTGGGCGGCCTCGTTGCCGCTCAGGTGCAGGCCGACCAGCTTGTGGCTGGGGTGGGCGCTGCGCCGTAGCAGGGCGTCGCGACCGATAAAGTCATCGGTCTTGCTCTTGAGCGGCACGCTGAAACCGATACCGGCCTCGAATGGATCGGTCTGGTCGCTGAACTCGTAGCCGGCGAAAATCAGCCCGGCTTCGATGCGCAGCAGGTCCAGGGCTTCCAGGCCCAGGGGCACCAGGCCCAAGGGTTGGCCGAGTTGCCAGATGCGGTCCCAGACCCGTTCGGCGTCTTCGGGCTGGCACCACACCTCAAAGCCCAGTTCGCCGGTGTAGCCGGTGCGCGAAATCATCAACGGGCAGCCGTCGAAGCCGTCCAGCCGGCCGACCAGGAAGCGAAACCAGCCGAGGGTTTCCACACTCGGTTGCGTGGGCGGGGTCCAGACCATCTGCTTGAGCAACTCGCGACTGCGCGGCCCTTGCACCGCCAGGTTGTGAATCTGTTCGCTGGCGGACTTGACCCACACCTTCATGCCCAGTTTCTGTGCCTGTTCGCGCAACCACACGCCGGCGTAGTCTTCGCCGCAGATCCAGCGGAAGTTGTCCGGGCCCAGGCGCAGCAAGGTGCCGTCGTCGAGCATGCCGCCGTGGGCGTGGCACATCGCCGAATAGACCACCTGGCCCACCGCCAGGCGCCGTACATCACGGGTCAGGCAGTACTGCAACAGGGCTTCGGCGTCGGGGCCGATGATTTCGAATTTGCGCAGGGCGGTCAGGTCCATCACCGCCACCCGTTCGCGGCAACCGAGGTATTCCTCGGTGGCGCCGTAACCGTCGTAGCGCAGCGGCAGCCACCAGTTGCGGTAGTCGGTGAAGCTGCCGGTGAGGGCGCGGGTACGTGAGTGAAACGCGGACTCACGGGTGAGGATCGGGTCGGCATCCGCCGTGGTTCGAGTGCTCATGGCGATGGAAAAACGCTCCTTTTCGCTGTAGATGCGGACATGGATGTCGGTCGGGTTCCAGCCATTGGCCGGGTCAATGTCATCCGGGCACGAGGTACTGCCGCACAGCAGGTCGGTCATGGCCCGCAGCAGCACATAATCGCCGGGCCGAGACCAGGGTTCATCGAGGGTCATCTGCTGGTGCGCATCGATACCGGTGTTGAAGAAAAAATTGATCGCCGGCCAGCCGTTGCGCGCCTGCACGCCATGGGGCGCAAGGACGCGGCTGAGGTTGTCGCTGCAGTTGTCGTGCCCGAAATAGCCATGGGTTTCGTAGTAGCGCGCCGCGCAGGCCAGGGCGAATGAATCGTGGCGCCCGACCGTGTCTTGCACCACCTCCAGCATCGGTTGCATCTGGCGGTCGAAAAACTTCGAGAACAGCCCCGGTGCCGGGTAGGCGCTGCCGTTCAGCGTGCGCGTGACGGTCTGGTCCAAGTCCAGCTCGACGCCGCGATCCAGGGCACGCCGGTCGAGGGCGACGAAGTCCGAACACTGGCGGCCCGCCACGTCCAGCACCTGGATGTACTGCCCCTTGGCGACGGTGTAGCCGTGGGCCGTGCCCGCGCGCAGGGTGAATTCGTCGAGTACATCGCCCAACGGCTCGGGCAGGGCCGGCAGTAGCAGCGGCGACGGATTGGCCCGCGTCACTATCAGACGCAGTTCGCTGGGCCGGTATTGCCGGTCGACGGCGGTGGCCTCGGCGGGTGCGGCGACAAGCACCAGCAGCGCGTCCTCGGCGACAAACTGCCGGCTGTGGCCGGGCGGGCTGTCGGCGTCCCACAGCGAGGCCGCCAGCGGCAATGCCTGTGCGTCGATGCCGCGCCGCTGCAGTGCCTGGCCGATACGCCCAGGCACGCTGCAAACCGTTGACCCGCTCAGCCCCCAGCTCGCCAACGCGCTGCGACCGCCGGCGTCGAGGGCCAGCAGTGCGCAGGTTTGCCGGCCTTCGACGTCGATCACTTGCAGGCCGTCGCCGGGCTGCAAGTCGACCAGGGTCACACCGCCGGCGGCCACGCGGTAGCGTTCCAGGTTCGGCGCGCGGGCAAACAGCCCGGGCTCTCGGGGATGGGAAACACGCGGTGCATTCATCATCAGCCGACCGACTTGATGGGTGTCGTGGGCTCACCCAGGTACGCCGCCATCGAGTCATCCAGGGCCTGCAACCACGGCGTGTGGTGCGGCGGCGACTGGGTGCCGGTCATCAGCGAGCGATAGGACTTGTCGCGATAGCCCATGATGTTTTCCGCCTTGTCGTGCTTCCAGTGCAGAAAGGTTTCGTTGACGGCGGCGATGTCGAAATTCGGGTAGTCGGTGGCGTCCACCAGTTGCTGGATATAGGCGCCCTGGTACTCGAACATCTGCTGGTTGGTTTCCAGGGTCTGTTCCCGTGCGTGCCACGCTTGGCTGTCGGCGACCATCTCGGCGTGGCCGGGCAGCTGAATGCGCCCGAGGATCACATCGCGGGCATACCAGGCCTGGGCGTCGAACATGTTGAAGGAGTACCACTGGTCCTGCATGCCGAGGTAGATCAGGCGCGGGTTGGGTTCCCAGAACACGCCCTTGTAGAGGTTCATCGGCCACAGGCGGTTGTCGGTCTTGAGGCTCAGTTCATCGGGCAGGAACGGGAAGTGGTGCTTGTAGCCGGTGCACAGGATCACCGCGTCGATGTGCTTGCTGCTGCCATCGATAAAGTACGCGCGGTTGTTTTCCAGGCGCTGGAGCAGCGGTTTTTCTTCCCAGTTATCCGGCCAGGCATAGCCCATGGGCGCGCTGCGGTAGCAACTGGTGATGCTGCGCGCGCCGTATTTGTAGCATTGCGAGCCGATGTCCTCGGCCGAATAGCTGCTGCCGACGATCAGCAGGTCCTTGTCCTTGAACTCCAGCGCCTCGCGAAAATCGTGGGCATGCAGGATGCGCCCGGCGAATTGTTCGAAGCCTTCGAAGTACGGCACCTTGGGCGTAGAGAAGTGGCCGCAGGCGTTGATCACGTAGTCGAATTCTTCGCAGGTCAAGGTGTCGCTGGTGTAGTCGTGGGCGTAGAGGGTGAAGCGCTGGCTCTGTTCGTCGAAGGTGACTTGGCGCACCACATTGTTGAAGCGGATGTAGTCGCGCACGCCGGCCTTTTCCACGCGGCCCTTGATGTAGTCCCACAACACTTCACGCGGCGGGTAGGAGGCGATGGGTCGGCCGAAATGCTCTTCGAAGGTGTAGTCGGCGAACTCCAGGCATTCCTTGGGGCCGTTGGACCACAGGTAGCGGTACATGCTGCCGTGCACCGGCTCGCCGTTCTCGTCGAGGCCGGTGCGCCAGGTGTAGTTCCACATGCCGCCCCAGTCCTGCTGTTTTTCGAAACACACCAGCTCAGGGATGGCGGCGCCTTTGTCGCGGGCCGACTGGAACGCGCGAAGTTGCGCCAGGCCGCATGGGCCGGCACCGATGATTGCAACACGTAGGGTCATGAGCGTGCCTCCTGAAGGTTTCAGCGAAAGATCACTGTCTTGTCCTGGTTGATGAACACCCGGTGTTCCAGGTGGTATTTCAGGGCTTTGGAAAGGGCCACGGTTTCGGTGTCACGGCCGATGGCGACCAACGAGTCGGGCAAGTGGGTATGGTCGACGCGCTGGATTTCCTGCTCGATGATCGGGCCCTCGTCGAGGTCGCTGGTGACGTAGTGGGCGGTGGCGCCGATCAGCTTGACGCCGCGGTCATAGGCCTGGTGATAGGGTTTGGCGCCCTTGAAACCGGGCAGGAACGAGTGATGGATATTGATGGCGCGCCCCGACAGTTGCTGGCACAGACCGTCCGACAAAATTTGCATGTAGCGCGCCAGCACCACCAGGTCGGTCTGGGTGTCTTCGACGATGCGCATCAGCTCGGCTTCCTGGCTGGCCTTGGTGTCCTTGGTGATCGGCAGGTAGATGAAGCGGATGCCTTCGCGCTCGGCCATCGCCCGCAGGTCCAGGTGGTTGGAGACCACGGCGGTGATGTGCATGTCCATCTCGCCCTTGCGGTGGCGGTAGAGCAGGTCGGTAAGGCAGTGGTCGAACTTGCTGACCATCAGCAGCACGCGGGTCGGTTGGCGCGAGCTGAACAATTGCCAGTGCATGTCGAAGCCACCGGCGAGGTCGCCGAGGCCCTTGCGCAGGGCGCCGATGTCGCCGCTCACGCCGGTGTTGAAACGGAACACCGCACGCATGAAAAACTGCCCGGTGAACTCATCGTCGAACTGCGCCAGCTCGCTGATGTAGCACTGTTGTTGGGCCAGGCACGCGCTGATCGCGGCGACAATCCCGGACGCCGCCGGGCAGGTGATCTTGAGGATGTAATGTTCGCTGGAGGCGTCCATCGAAGGCTCCTGAATTGCGTGAAGGAAGGCTCAGCCCTTGGCCGTGCGCTTGGTTTTTTGCGGGTCGTCGAAGGGCAGGGCGTGGGTGCTGGCGCTGGCCTCAAGGCTGCCGCGCACCTGCAAGGCGATGCCGGGTTCGGAGCAGGCGACGCTCATGCGTGCGATGGCCATCGAGCGTTTGCTCAGGCGTGAATACATGCCGCAGGTGATCACGCCGACTTGTTGGTTGCCTTGCCACACAGTGTCGCCGGCCTCGGCGGCGCGGACGCCCTCAAGCAGCACGCCGGTGATCTTGAAGCGCTCCTGGCCGCGCAGGCGCAGGTGTTCTTCGGCGCCACGGAAGGCGTTCTTGCCAGGGGAAACGGTGAAATCCAGGCCCATTTCCCAGAGGGTGTCGCCGGCCTTCTGGTCGGCGAAGGGGTACATCTGCGAGTTGTCGTAGGGGAAAAACATCAGCGAGCTTTCCACCCGCAACCAGTCCAGGGCGGTGAAGGCGCAGGGGATGATCCCCAGGCTCGCGCCTTGTTCGAGGATGCTGTCCCACAGGAACGGCGCATCGGCGGCCTTGCAGAAAATCTCGTAGCCACGTTCGCCGGTGTAGCCGGTGCGTGAGATCATCACCGGGCGGTCGAACAGGCGGGTTTGCAGGTGGTGGAAGTACGCCAGTTGGCGGATGCCGGGCACGTGTTCGGCGAGAAAATCCACCGCCAGCGGGCCTTGCAGCGACAGGTCGTGCAGGTCGTCATCGAACAGCACCGCCACTTGCCGGCCCTGGGCCGAGCGCACGAGCATTTCATGCCCGGTGCCGGCGCCATGCACCACCATGAACGCGTTGGGGCCGGTGCGGTAGACGATGCAGTCATCGACGAATTTGCCATCCTCATCGAGCATCGAGGCATACACCGATTTGCCGGGGTAGAGCTTGGCGATGTCGCGGGTGGTGGCCCACTGCAACAGGCTCTCGGCGTGGGGGCCCACGTAGTGGACTTTTTTCAGGCCGGACACGTCCATCAGGCCGGCGCGGGTGCGGATCGCCTGGTGGTGGTCGGCGAGGTCACTGCTGTAGGTCCAGGCAGTGCCCATGCCGTTCCAGTCTTCGAGGTTCGAGCCTAGGGCGCGGTGCCGTTCGGCCAATGCAGAAATACGCCATGAGTGGGTCATGTGAGGTTCCTTGTCGTAGAAGAAGGGGCGTCAGGCCTGTGGGTCAAACTGGCTCAGCCACTCGACCAGCGTGTGGCGGTAGCGGGTCATGCCCTTGTAGTCGGCGATGGGGTCGGGCAGGTCGCGCAGCACACGGTGCAGGCGACAGCCCCAGCCGGGTTGCGTGACCAGTTCGTCCAGGCTGATCAGGTAAGTGCGGATGCTGAACATCACCGCGTGGCTGCGCGGCAGGCGCGCCATCACTTGCAGCTCGACCCGCAGGTGCACTTGTCGGCCGACGTTCTGCGCGGTGATCTGGCCGCGATCGGCGCCCCATTCATGGAAGGTTTCCGGCGACGAATCCAGGCGCGGGTTGATGGTCAGGGTCCAGTTCAGGCGCCGCACGGGCTGGCCGACCTGCAGGTTGAGCAGGTACTTCAGCGCCCGCTCGAACACGCCCATCTGATGGGCCATGGGCACCGGTGCGTGCCACTGCTTGAAACTCATGCCGGCGTCGAACGCCAGCGACCAGTCGGCCGGGCTGGTGACCAGGCCGGCGTCCATGTACAGGTCGCCGTCGCGCTGGTCGAGCAGGGCGAAATCCCCCTGCACCTGGCGGCCGATGTACTCCAGCGGCGCGCAGGGCAGGCTGCTGGCATTGCCGAAGATGAAGGACTGGTCGATGTCCAGCAGGTGGTTGCGCCACTGCCAGCGCTCGCCGTTTTGCGTCAGGCTGAACGACTGCGGGTAGTCGGCGGCCAGGTGTTCCATGATCATCTGCAGCGCATCCCAGGCTGCCACTTGCATGTGCGGCATCACCAGGTAGCGGCGCGGGTCCTTGTCCAGCACCAGGGCGCGCTCGGCCATTTCCGAGCGGTAGTGCTCGTCGATGTCGAAGGCGTGTTCATAGATCGAGCCGGGGTCGCGGGAGATGGCCGGTTCGATGTTCACCGAGTACAGGTAGCTGTCCTCGATAAAGGGAAAGGGAAAACGCCGGATCGCAGCCGGGCTGTTGCGAAAACTGAAATCGTCGCGATAGCTCAGCACGGGGCTCGTTTGCAGGGGCATGGCACTCACTCCTATAGGTCCAGCGAAACGCAGGGGCCGCTGCCGCGCGAGACGCAGGGCATCAGAAAGTCGGCCTGCTCGGCCGGGCTGAGGAAGCTGTCGCGGTGTTCGATGGCGCCGCCCTGGTGGCGCGTGATGCACTGGCCGCAGACCCCGCCACGGCATAGGTTGGGCACCTGTAACCCTGCGTGTTCCAGGGCTTCGAGCAGGCTTTGCTCGGCCTCGACCCGCAGGCGCCGGCCACTGCGCAGCAGGTGCAGGTCGAATGGCTGGCCGGGTTGTGCGCCCTTGAAGGCTTCCGAATGCACACGCCTGCTCGGCCAACCGAGGCGTGAAGCGTGTTGCTCAACCGCCTCGAGCAAGGGCTGCGGACCGCAGGTGTAGACGTGGCTGCCCAGCGGCCGGTTGGCGAGGATCTGGTTCAGGTCCGGGCGGCGGTCGTAGGTGTGCAGGCGCGGTCCGAGGCGCTGTTGCAGCTCGTCGAGATAGGCGTCGCTGAGGCCCCGGCGGAACAGGTAATGCAGTTCGAAGTCGGCCTGCTGCTGTTCCATCGCGGCGATATAGGCCATGAACGGCGTGATCCCGATCCCGGCGGCGATGAGGATATGCAGGCGCGCGGTGCCATGGGGCGCGAACAGATTGGCCGGCGGGGAAATCTGCAAGGTGTCGCCGACCTGCACCTGCCTGTGCAGGTACTGCGAGCCACCGCGCGAGGCGTCTTGCAGGCGCACGGCAATGCGATAGTGCTGGGGGTGCGCCGGGTCGCTGGTGAGTGAATAGGCGTTGCGCACCGTGCCTTCAGCCAGCGGCAGGTGCACCTGCACATGGCTGCCAGGCGAGAAGCCGGGCAGGCTGCCCGTGGCGGGCGTCAGGGTGAATTCGCGCACCACCGGCGTGAGCATGCGTGCCGCACTGACGTGGACGTTGAGGGCCGCGCTCATGGCTGGAACCCCGCGTAGGGTTGGTCGGGGTTGATGCATACGCCGAGATACGCCCCCAGGCGCCGGGAAAAATGCGTGCGGACCTCCAGCCCGACGTGGCAGCCGATGCAGTTCAACAGCGGCTCCGGCCCCGCCGCCTGGGTCAGGCCGCAGTGCGCGCAATACACCTGGCGCAGGCCCGGCGTGGTGCAGGTCATGTCGATCTCGTCGTCTTCCAGGCCGGCGGCGCGGGCCTCGCCGTGCACACGCCAGATAAAGGCTTCGTCGCCCAGCAGGTAGAACCGGCAGCCCACGGTGGCGCTGGCCAGCGCCTGTTGCAGGCGCCGCGTAAAGTCGGGGTGTTCGCCGTTCAACAGCACGGGCATGTGCAGTTCGCTGATGAACGCTGCGCTGGCGGCGGCTGATTGCATTACCACGATGGGGCGGCTGCGGGTAGGCGTCATGCGGGCTCTCCACGGTGCGTTTTGTTTCCTGTTGGGAGAGATACTTTCCTATGGGGAAAATCTTCTCAATCTGGAAAAAGGGCTATGCCTTTGGAGATAAGCCTTGCGTGCCGGCCATTCGGGGCATGGAAGTTGCTGGGCCTTTTGACCACGCAGAGCAACCGGACGGGGAGTTATCAAAGAGTGCTGACACGACCAAAAGGCTGGCCGCTCTGGTTGGGGCCTGTACGCCCCGAACAGGCGCGCAGCGTGCGCAGGTTGTTGGCCGGGTTGCCCCTGCACGCTGACGGTGCCTTGTCGGGTTTCCTGGACCGTTTCGACGCACTGCTGCCGCCTGCCAGGCTTAACCTGATCCTCGGCGGTGAAGACCTGGGCCCGACGCGGCGGGGGTGGCTCGACGGCTGCCAGGAGGTCGCGCGTTGCCCCTGGCGCGACGCCAGCGTGACGGACGCTCCCCAAGCCTGCGGACCTTGCCGGCAACGGGGCGTGCACCGTCTGGTGTGCGCCTTGCCCGAGGGTGAGAAGGGCGCATTGCTGCTCGACACCCCCCGGCGGGCCGGTGCCAGTTGGCGCCAGTTGCTCGAAGAGGCGGCGCAGGCGGTGGGCGTGAGCGTGCGCCTGCGCAGCCACCACCGTGAGCAGCAGCGCAAACAGGCGACCTCCCGCCACGGCGCCCTGGCCCGTGAGCTGCACGATTCGGTGGCGCAGCAGTTAGGCTACCTGTCGTTCCAGGCCCATGGCTTGCAGTCGCAACTGGGCGAGCCGGCGCTGCAGGACCTGTGCAGCGGCCTGAGCCAACTGCAACGCCAGGTGCGCGAGCTGATCACCAGTGCGCGCCTGACCATGGACGGGCGCTCGCTGCGCCAGGCCCTGGCCGATTCGGTCGCGGAGTTCTCGCGGCGCTGCATCATTGTCTTCGAACTCGACAACCGCCTGGCCGACGACGCCCTGAGCCCGGAAACCGAATTGCAGATCCTGCAGATCATTCGCGAGGCCCTGGCCAATGCGGTGCGGCATTCCCACGCGCGCCATGTGCGCATCGAACTGCGCCAGACCCAGGATGGCGACGCCTCGGTGTCGGTGGAAGACGATGGCATCGGCTTGATCCCGGCCTGCGACGAGCACAACCATTTCGGTCTGGCGATTATCCGCGAGCGCGCCGCCAGCATCGGCGCACGGTTGAGCATTGAAGCGATCCGCCCGCACGGGGTGCGTGTGCACCTTGGCCTGCGCCGCCACCACGATCTGCCACAGGGGAGTCTCGATGGACTGCACGACCTTATTACTGATCGATGATCACCCGTTGTTTCGCAAGGGCCTGGCGCAGTTGTTCGATGCCAGCGGCGACTTCGAAGTGGTGGGGCAGGCGGCCAGCGGCCGCGAGGGCATCAACCTGGCCGTGAGCCTGACGCCGCAACAGGTGCTGCTGGATTTGCACATGCCCGGACTCAGCGGATTACAAGTGCTGGATGAACTGCGCCAGTTGCGCCTGGATTGCCAGGTGGTGGTGCTCACCGCCTCCATGGACCGCGCCGAGTTGCTCACGGCCTTGCGCCTGGGCGCCAGCGGTTATGTACTCAAGGAAACCGAGCCGGACGCGTTGCTGGCGTATATGCGCAACTGTCACAAGGGCGCGATCGTGCTGGACTCGAGCCTGATTGCCTTGCTCGCCGACCAGGCCGAGCCGTCGCCGTCGTGCGACCCCATCGACAGCGGCAACCTCACCGAGCGCGAAGGCCAGACCCTGGCGCTGATCGCCGCCGGCATGAGCAATAAGCAAATCGGCCGGGAACTGGGGATCAGCGACGGCACGGTGAAAATCTACGTGCGCAGCCTGTTGCAGAAGCTCGGCCTGCATTCGCGCCTGGAACTGGCGGCCTGGGTGCACAGCGGCGCCTTGATGAAACACGAGGAGCGCCACTAGATGAGGGACAGCCCCGAAGCGTTTGCGCCGCCGCCAATGGACTTGATGGATTGCTTTCCCGCCGCCTTATTGCAACTGCGCGACAACGGCCAGATCGCCCACTTCAACCTGGCCTGGGCCGAGTTGATGGGCCCGCCGGGCGCGGAGCGCAACCTGATGGACTACGTGCACCAGGAAGACCGCCCGCTATGGCGCCAGGCCCTGAATGAACTGCGCCGTCGCCCCGACACCTCATTCAACCAGCGCCTGCGCTTTGTGCACCCCAGCGGCGAGTTACGCTGGTTCGAGATCAGCCTCAAGCGCGGCCCCCAAGGCTTCTACCTGGTGGCCGGCGATGTCACCGCCCACAAGCGCCGCGAAATCGCCTGGCAGGCCAGCCAGCGCAGCAGCATGAGCTTGCTCGACAGCATGCCGGGCCTGATCTATCGCGGCCGCAACAACCGCGACTGGACCATGGAATTCGTCAGCGCCGGTTGCCTGCAACTCACCGGCTACCCCGCCGAACGCCTGGTGGACAACCATGAGTTCACCTACAACAGCCTGATCCTGGCGCAGGACGCTGACTACGTATGGCGCGAGGTGCAATATGCGTTGTCACGGCAGGAGCCGTTCGAGCTCAATTACCGGATTCGCTGCGCCGACCGGTCGATCAAGCATGTGTGGGAGAAGGGCGTGGGGATTTATGCGGATACCCGTGAGGTGTTGGGGATCGAGGGGGCGATTTTCGAGCGCAAGCTTTAACGGGTAAACGCAGCTCAAATGTGGGAGGTGGCGGTGCGACGATTCAACTTGCCCCCGATGAGCATGGGTATCTACACAACGTTGTATTAGCCAACGCTAACCACGATGCGAAGCGAGC
>JAEAMG010000302.1_pt1 | contig 65750 bp, 62 predicted proteins | sample 8958741 | NCBI WGS metagenome assembly JAEAMG01 (sample SAMN16933256, study PRJNA681125) | bioreactor sludge metagenome | isolation source: anaerobic bioreactor treating anionic surfactant - SDBS | place: India: Bengaluru | collected 2019-02-28 | reverse complement strand
TTGACGAGATTGTATCGGGAGAGTACGACCAGGTGATGGATCAGGCTATAACACACTTTTTTGATATAGAACCTTATACAACATACAAAAATTACTTTGACGTTCATGTTGTATATGCATACTCCCAGGAAAGCGGATGCAGCAACCTGCTGACAACAAAGAACACCGCATTAGGTGTCAAATATACCGGTGCAGGGTCCAGCACCAGCATGAGTGCAGACAATGATGCCTGCTTTGACTATGCAGAGTCAGTACCGGGTGTTAACCTTAGGGAGACTCTAATAGCTGTTGTTCCTAATAGCACTCGTTACGGCGGTACTTGCTGGATGTGGTCCTCAGGAGAGGCAATCGCTCTATGTCCTATGTCAAGTAGTTCATACCCTTACGATTTCCGCGGCGTAGTTCAGCATGAAGCAGGCGGACATGGCTTTGGGGGACTGGCTGACGAGTATGTGAATTATGATACGGAAACTATTCCTGCCGACGAAAAACTCTCCGCTCAGACCTGGCAGGCTCTCGGATTCTTCGGGAACATTGACTTCACTAACGATCTTGCCACAGTAAGGTGGAAACATTTTGTAGGACTTACAGGATACTCCTATGTCGGAGCGTACGAGGGTGCATATTATTACGGTCATGGAGTCTGGAGACCGGAGAGCACAAGCTGTATGATAAGCAACATTCGTTATTACAATGCCCCAAGCCGCGAGCAGATAGTGAAACGAATCATGTCGCGCTCGGGAGGAACATATTCGTTCACTGATTTCCAGAGCAAGGATGTAATGCAATACACTCCTCCTACAAAGGGTGGTATGATTACATTTGACAAGAGCAAGGCTCTTGCAAAGCCAGTACTTGTGAATGGTTCTCCTAAAAGGAAATAGCGACTTTGGTGCGGTTTGATGCGAGCACCTTAATGACATCAAAATAATTAACCCCGAAAGTCTTAAACAGATTTTCGGGGTTTTTGCTTTTCCCTTGTCGCTTTGAAGTCGTATGCCTCAAAGACGCAGAGTTTTCGACTTTGGCGCAGTTTAAGGTAAGTGCCTCAATGACAGTTATATAAATATTGACTTTTTGAAACATAAAAATCTTTTTTAGAACACTTCAAAATCAAGCACTTACCTCAAACCACGCCAAAGCACTCTTCACTTTTCACTCTTCACTAAACATACTGCTCATAAGCTCCGAGATCGAGGAATCCGTGGCCGGAGAGGTTAAAGAGTATCACCTCACTCTTTCCGCTCTCTTTTGCTTTTAAAGCCTCTCTTATTGTTGCAGCAATTGCATGTGTAGACTCGGGTGCCGGAATAATACCCTCACTTCTGGCGAAGAGTATTCCTGCATCAAAGGCCTCCTTTTGCTCAATGGCGCAACTGTCAAGATATCCGTCCTGTTTGAGCTGGCTAACGATTCTTCCGCCGCCGTGGTAACGAAGGCCGGCAGCATGTATCTGCTCGGGTTGGAAATCATGGCCAAGTGTGTACATCGGAATCAGCGGTGTCATCCCCGCAGTATCGCCAAAATCATATTCAAGCTTGCCCTTGGTGAGCTTCGGACATGCTGCCGGCTCAGCCGCAATAAGTTTCACATTACGCCCCTCAGTAAATTTGTGTCTGAGGAATGGGAAGGATATTCCAGAGAAATTCGAGCCACCTCCGAAACATGCAATCACCTTGTCAGGATACTCTCCTGCCATCTCCATCTGCTTCTCAGCCTCTAGACCGATGATTGTCTGGTGCATTAAAACGTGGCTCAGTACACTGCCTAAAGTATATCTGGTGTTTGGCTGTGTCACGGCTCTCTCTACCGCTTCAGATATGGCTATTCCCAGGCTTCCTCCGTTTGTCGGATCTTCTGACAAAACCTTTTTCCCGTACTGAGTCAGCTCACAAGGTGAAGCATAAACATCCGCCCCGTAGGTCTTCATCACAACCTTACGGTATGGTTTGGCATTATAGCTGTTTTTGACCATAAAGACCTCCAGTTTTAGTCCGAAATGCCTGCAAGCAATACTCATTGCGGAGCCCCATTGACCGGCACCTGTCTCAGTTGTTATACTGGTGATTCCCTGAATATGGTTATAATACGCCTGAGGTAAAGCCGAGTTAAGCTTGTGAGATCCTACCGGACTGACACTTTCGTTCTTGTAATATATTCTTGCGGGTGTGTCCAGTGCTTTCTCAAGAGCGTAGGCTCTTACAAGCGGGGTCGGCCTGTAGCTTTTATACAACTCTCTAACCTCATCAGGGATATCATGCCATCGTTTCTGAGAAAACTCCTGTTCAACCAGACCCTTTGCAAATAAACCCTCCATCTCTTCAGGGAGCAGAGGTTTTCTGGTCTGTGGGTTCAACATTGGTTGCGGTTGTACCGGCATGTCGGCAACAATGTTATACCATTGTCTCGGCATTTCGTTCTCCGGCAGCATGATCATTTTTGGTGTCTTCATCACTGATTAGATTAACTGTTTTTGAATTGATATTAAAAAAAAAGCCCGACGGGTGAGCGTCGGGCCATTATATATATATATCGGGTTAAATCCTAACTATACACAAAAAGCAGTGCTCACAGCCATTTCTGTACTGTGCCACCACCAATTCTGTGTAAACATTGTTTTCATACGTTGCAAAGATAGAAATATATCTTTTGAAGAAGCAAATAATCTGTTACATTTTTTTTTATAATTTTTCACTACTCCAATACAATTTCCACATAGACAGCCTCTTCTACTGATTGCGATTTCACTTCAATTTTTAGCATTTTGGTAATCTGGTCAAATTGAGACTCGAACTTTTCACTTTTCACTATTTCACTTTTCACCTTTTCGCTTTTCACTATTACACTTTTCACTATTTCACTTTTCACCTTTTCGCTTTTCACTTTTTCACTTTTCACTATTTCACTCTTCACTATTACACTCTTCACTTTAGTAATAGCCGGTAGCTCAAATGTGTAGGAGCGTTCCTTCGGCTGACCTTTGTACTCGCCATTTGCCGGAGAAACCGTCAGGCTGACAATATTTCCCGTCCTTTTATATCGTAATTGAGTTGTTGCAAATTTGCCGTTAGTATATTCAAGGCTCTCCCCGTCATCCTCGTAAAGGGTGTAGGTATTGTCAGCCCCATCCTCTCCGGGATATACTCTTAATACCAGATTTGAAAGAGGCGTGGATGCAGGTCTCATTGTGTAGGGTTGCATAGGTAAAATCCAGCCACCCTTGACAAAGAGCGGGAATGAGTATATATCTTTCTTCACTACCGCTTCTGTGCCTCCTTTATATTCGGTTGCATCAAAAAAATCAAACCACCTGTCACCTTCAGGGAACCACACTTTCTGTGACGCAACAAGGTCCTTTCCCTCTCCCGCACTTGCAATCGGGGCTGCCAAAAGAAGGTCTCCGAACATGAATTGCTGAGGATTCTCATATGCCTGCTCAGAATTATTGTAATCTATATACATAGCCCTGTTGAGAGGAATCATAGTCTTATGTGTCTGCCAGATTGATGTGTACAGATATGGCATTATCTGCGAACGGAAATGGTATGCAATCCTGGTTGCATTCTTAGCCTGCTCTCCCCATATCCATGGTCTGCGGTCCAGATTTGCAGCTCTCTGTGAATGCACCCTGAGAGATGAACTCAATGCCCCGAACTGGGTCCAGCGTGTCATCATCTCCGGATTATCACCTCCATAAAAACCACCTATATCATGTGCCCAGAAGTAGCAGCCGGCATTTCCGCTTGTGGCGGTAAGCTCAATCTCAAAAGCAAGCGTTTCCCAGTTTGCATGAAGGTCTCCTGAAAACTGAATCGGATGCCTGTGATCACCCCAACCTGCCCATCTGCTGTATCCGGCACCTCTCATACCATCTCTTTGTGACTCATCATAGTAAAGTTTGTTAAGCCATGTGAGGTGATTCATGTTTGTCCCTCTGACAAACGGATAAAGATAATCCTGTTGCCAGTCAAGCCACCAGAATGCCACACCCATATCCCAACTCTCCTTATGTGCATATTTAAGGAAATTCTCCATATATCTCTTATCAGAAGCGTCAAACAGTATTGTCTCCCCGTTCGGCTCTCTTCCCATAGCCTTCATAAAATCGGCATACATACTCTCATTGGGTCTTATGCCGTCATGCGGGTGTTCGTTAAGTGAGACATGAATCTTGTCAGCTTTGAGCTTCCCGACCAGCCCCTGCGGGTCTGGAATCAGTGTTTTATTCCATGTATAGCCGGTCCAGCCACGGTTGCTCGCATGACCTGTACCTACTTTTGCATCAACTGTATGCCAGTCCATGTCAAAAACGAGATTATCCAACGGGAAATCGTTCTCTTTATACTCCCGGACTATCTGTTCAAACTCATTTGCAGTATATGGCCAGTACCTGCAGTACCAGACTCCGTGGACATACTTACGGGTCATTGGCGCATGCCCTGATATCGCTCCCAGATCCATAAGTGCGGCTTTGTAGTCATTACCGTAAACGAAACAGTAGAGGTCCTGGACATGTGATTTGTCCCGCTGCGCTATCCAGTTGTTTACAAGTATCTCTTTTCCCGTGTCGTTTATTATGTACCAGCCGTCTTTGCTCAGAAGACCTTCATTGAGAGGCACTCTCTTATCCACCCTGTCGAGGGTTGATATTGCTCCACCGAGATTGTTCTTATGAATGTTGCGAATGGTAAATTTCTTCTCCTCTCCCTTCAATTTGAAATATGCCGTGAAGTTGTGAATTCCGAACGGGAATCCGTCGTTTTCATATATCATTCTAAGGCATGATGTCTCAATCTGATACTTGTTTCCTTCAAGTTTCACGACCTTAAAGTCTGTCAACAAATTCTCTCTTGTGTAGGCAAACATTGTGGCAGAATCCAGGAATTTCCCCTCCTCTGCATACTCCAGTCTGAAAAGAGTCGGAGTTATCAATGTTATGCGGTTGTTACCGAAAACTATCGGATTCTTAAACGAGGGATTTTTGCTCTCATCAAGCTGGCCGGCCGCTGAAATGGTTGTACATATCATGCCGGCAAATAGAATGGCGTACAGAAAATACGCCGCCGTGAATCTTTTCATCCGGGAAATATTTTGAGTTAAATGAGCCCAAATATAACCCAAATATTTTTATCTCAACAGTTCGCTGCTATTTCAGGTCATTTAAAAACAGAATCTCCGGCAAGTCATAGAACTTCAGAAAATCTTCTGCAGAGTGCTCCCCCGGGAATGGGGCATAGTAGTGTCTCTTCTGGTTATGAGCATTTCTCCACACAAGCAGATAGCATATACCAGATCCTTTTACACCATTCATAAGAGTCTTTGTCCACCAATCCTTGTCGGGAATTGCCTCGTACCCGGTCTCCGTAACAGCAATCAGTTTATTATGCTTGATGCCCAGCTCCTTCAGCATGGCCATATCACTCTTTATTGCCTTAAGGTATGTATCCCTGGCAGCACCTTCTCCAAACTGATATCCGTCATATCCCAGAATATCGACATAATCATCTCCGGGATAATTACACATGTACCCGTCTTTATCAGTCCCGAGATTAGGTGAATATGCCCAGATAAGATTAGTCAGCCCTTTTGATATTAGATATTTATATGTCATTCTCCACATTTGCTTATAATCATCCGGGGTTGAATCCTGAACTCCCCACCAGAACCATTTCTCTGTATGTTCATGATACGGACGGAAAATAAGAGGAATCAGGTTTCCATTATCATCCTTAAGCTCAATAATGTAATCTGCTATTTTGTCCAGCCATTTTAGGTACTTAACGTGACCGGGATGACCCGGAAGAATGTATCTTATCACTGAGTCTTGGGCACTATCCCACGAGGTCCCGCTTGTGAGAGGATTCCGTTGATGCCAGCTGAGTGTGACAATGCCTCCCATTTTATGATGAGCCTTTATCGCCTCTCTCATTAAGTCAAATTGCACTCCGTCAAGATTGGCGGAAAGTCCCAACTCAATGCCTCCAAGATCACATCCGAGAACTGCAGGAAAATCACCGCATACATCCTTTATATCGCTTCTCCATGGAGCCGTTTTTTCCGCTTCTCCCCTTACCCAGTTTTTACCATAGAAATAACTGTCCTGGTGGCCGAAACAGAACTCTCCGTCGGAGGCAGCTTTTGCCAGTTTTTTCATCACGATTTCCTTTGGATTGTCCTGCTCTTTTATAATACCGGCCTTAACAGAAGTCAGAGAGAGAGCGATGATTATCGCAGAAATCATTACTAAGCCGAAACCTCGAAAATAAGATGTCATTTTATACTTGATTTAATTTCTTTATTATAATCCCTTATCAACATGATAGTTGTGGTGTCAATGGCAAACACCGTATTAAGTCCCTGTGGCTCCTGAGCCGGATCACCACAGTAGTCATCACCTACTTTCCAAAATGGATTTGCCGGATCAGTCCTCGCAAATCCACCCCAGGCCCAAAAGTTGCAACCTGCAATAGATCCTCTATTGCGTACATTTTCAAGTAACCTGTCAAATATGTACTTGTAATATGTATCCCTCGATTTGGCCGGGGATCCCGGTGTAAAGAGAAAATTGTCACGAGGCAGACCAAACTCCTCAATCACCATTGGCTTGCTTAGCTTTTCAGAAACGGCTATGTGCGTTTGGATATACTTTTCTGTATTTGCTATTGCATTGTCTAACATTTGCGGTATGCTGTCCTTGGTAACCCAGCCCCAGTTATATGGCCAAATATGAAGGTTTATGTAATCGATTTCCGGGTATGAATGAATCTTTTCAAGAAGCATTGTATCTTTCTCACAACCGTATAACCCCTCACTTCCTGTAGAAACCATATGATTTGAGTCAATGGATTTTATTAGCCGTGCCACATCACCTATCCAGATTGCAAACAGCTCTTTATTTTCATCACTAAAGGCTCTCGGCTCGTTTCCAACCTGCCATGAGAAAATTACAGGATCATCTTTGTAGGCAACACCTGTTATACTGTTCTTTCTGGAAACGATATCCCTGACATAGTTGGCAAAAAGCGCCTTACAACTGTCACTCTGCTGAAATTGTGCCACATAGGCCACATACGCATCATAGCCGTCAATATTCGGCAATGGCGCTTTACCGTGTCCTGTCCATTGAAGGTACTGTGAGTAACCGCCCGACCATTCCCATGAATTGTTAAGATAAAGGACAGCATTCATATCCCTCTTTCCCAATTCAGCCAGAAACCTGTCCAGGCCTATTAAAATAGTGTCGTTGTATACACCGGGAGACACCTGAAGTGTGGGCTCAACCTTTGAATTGACACCTCTTTCGCCGTCAGAACCTACAAGAACCCTTAAGTTTTCGACTCCTGCCTCCTTCAAAAAATCCAACTCTCTGGCCAAGCGCATAGTATCTCCGCCCAGACCCTCCGATGCGAGAATAGCCCCGTACCAAAAGTTAGCGCCTATGTAGTAGTAAGGTTTCCCATTTTTTATAAAATGACCGTTTTCTACCTTAACGAATTTACTCTCCGGAATGTTGCCTGCACATGACGATAGTGTGGCAATAAGTATGAATGTAAGTGTGCGTAGTTTCATAGATTAAGATTTATTTATTGTAAATTTAAGTGCCCTTAGTACGAGATACAAATATTATTTTGTCGAATATTGATACTATTTTTGCATTACTCATAAAATTCCCGGATGATGGATAAGAAACTACAAAAGATAATGATCAACCTACAAAAAGTTGAGTTGACAGAGCACCATGTTTATATGCGCCTTGCCGAAAGAAGCAAGGATCCCGGAAATGCCGCAATCCTCAGAAAGATAGGTATGCAGGAAAAGGGACACTCTCAATATTGGCAGAAAAAGACAGGAGTTGAGGTGAAGCCTGACAGGTGGATTATCTGGAAAAGGGTTCTTTTAGCGACACTCCTTGGGCCGACTTTTGTCCTAAAGCTTATGGAAAAGAGAGAGGGTACGGGCTCTAAAGTATATAACGATCTGTCAAGTGTTTATCCGGAGACGTTACAGTTTGCCGAGGATGAGAAGGCTCATGAGAAAGAGATTCTCGACATGATTCACGAAGAGAAACTTCAATATGTCGGCTCGATAGTCCTTGGGTTGAATGACGCTTTGGTAGAGCTGACCGGTGCACTTGCCGGATTTACACTGGCCCTTGGCGAGACAAAGATTATTTCACTTGCCGGTTTGGTAACCGGAATCTCGGCGGCACTTTCTATGGCTGCTTCAGACTACCTTTCTTCAAAGGCCGAGGGAGATTCAAGAGCAGGAAAATCAGCAATATATACAGGAGTAGCATATCTGATAACAGTTATTTTGCTAATCCTCCCATTCCTGCTTCTTGCCAGTAAATTCATGGCACTCGGAATCACACTCACAACAGTTGTACTCATAATTTTCTGTTTCAACTATTATATATCCGTTGCAAAAGATCTGAATTTCAAGGCAAGATTCCTTGAGATGACATTCATCAGCCTTGGTGTTGCCACATTCTCATTTTTTGTGGGTTATCTCCTGAAATCAGTTCTTGGAGTGGACGCATAGCGAGTCTTTCACATCGAAAGCCGCCACTATGATATTTCAGAATAATTTATAACTTTGTTTCGCAACGAAAAGAGTGCTTATTGCATTTATAATTATTCTGAAATGAAAAAAGTTTCGATTCTGTTAACATTTTTTTTTGCCGCGGCTGCTATAACAGCCAACGCCCAGACAGCCAGCCCGAAATTGATTGACAGCTTCAACCCATCAATTGTAAGGAGCGTTTATGAAATCATCAGGCACATACCCTTGAATGAAGCAAAACAGATTGCTCTTGCCCGGGCAATAGAGCAGGAAGACTCTCTTTTTGCAGATTTACTGAGAAAGGAGCAGGTATTGGGGACTAAAAGCCATAAAACCCTAAGCGATCTTCGTAAAAAAAACTTGCAGACCATACTCTCAGAAAACGAGTTGGATCAGTATTACAGAGGAATCAGCGACACTGAAGCAGAAGCTCTTGCCGTTATAGCAAGAGAGACAATCAACCCGCAGATAAATGGCGGTTACCAGGACGGAAAATTCATTTATGCCTCTTTTTATAAAATTTATCTCGAAAGCAAGGTGGCTGAACTTAAATATGCGGACGACCCGGCCAGACTCAAAGCAGCTCTTAAAAAAATAAGGGAGGATGAGTTCAAGGCTCTGCTTGATAAAAGCGGAATAGTGGCAACAGATGAGCTTAAAGGCTCCCGTGCATGGACATTCAAACCAAACACTCCCGTCAGATAATCACCTCAAAAATTGCAAAACAATGAACAAATCTATAATTAAGAAATCCTTCCTGAGTGCCGGAACAATGGCCCTTGCCGGATCACTTCTCCCCGGAAACTGCTATGCACAGCAACCGAAGAAACCAAACATACTCTTTATTGCAATTGATGATTTGAGGCCGGTTATATCCGTATACGGGGACAAGACAGCACACACTCCCAACTTTGACAGACTTGCAGCATACGGAGTGACCTTTATGAATAACTATTGCCAACAGGCTCTCAGTGGTCCTACAAGAGCAAGTCTCCTTACAGGACTCCGCCCGGATCAGATCGGGTGCTGGACTCTTCAGGGGAATTTCAGGGTTAATAATCCGTCTGCCATAACCCTCCCGGAGAATTTCAAAAACAACGGCTACGAAACTGTCGGAATAGGAAAGGTTTACCACCCGCTTGACAACAAGAAATACAGAAATGACCCTCAGTCATGGAGTGTGCCTTACATACAGCCTGCAGCACCAACATACATGATAGCTGAGGGCAGAAAGGCAACCGAATGTGCCGATGTTCCTGACAACGCATATGCCGACGGCCTTATAACTGAAGCAGGTGTGGAAAACATCAAAAAGATGGCAAAGTCAGAAAAACCTTTTTTCCTCGCAGTAGGTTTCAAGAAGCCTCACGCACCATACGTTGCTCCAAAAAAATACTGGGATATGTATGACCGTGAGAAACTTCCGCTGGCTGAGTTCCAGGAGATGACATCAGATCCTGTACTATACGCCTACCACCCTTCAAATGAGCTGAAAGTCTACTCCGACATCCCTCCATTCCAGAGCTATGAGGACACAAAGCACATGGATGAGGCTACACAAAGAAGGATAATCCACGCATATTACGCCTGCGTCTCATATATTGATGCCCAGATAGGAAAACTTCTTGACGAATTAGAGAATCAGGGAATCGCCGACAAAACCATAATTGTTCTCTGGAGCGACCACGGATACCACTTGGGCGATCATGGTCTCTGGAATAAACTGACCAATTTCGAAGGCTCAACAAGAACAGCCTTTATGATTTGCGCTCCGGGGATGAAGAGAGGCGTGAAAAGCTCTTCAATAAGTGAATATGTTGACATTTACCCGACTCTTTGTGAACTTGCGGGTGTTAAACCTGCATCATACATTGACGGAAAAAGCCTTGTACCTGTGTTAAAAAATCCGGCAGCCAGGGTAAAAGAGTATGCCTTCGGTCAGTTTCACAGAGGAAATATTCAGGGATACTCATGCAGGGATAAACGATATCGTCTTGTTGAGTGGGTAAAGGATTTCAGGACATACGTCCCTTTCAGCGGCAAGGAGGTTGTAGGCACAGAACTTTACGACTACGCTGCAGACCCTCTTGAAACACGAAATGAGGCACACAATCCCAAATATCAGAAGATTCTTAAAAGAATGACCGAAGAGATGCATCAATTCTATGCCCGTCAATATGAGATTAGTAAAAATTACAAAATAGCCTCAAAATTTCCGATTGGAGCACCACCGGAGGATGATGGAGAGTAGCAAGAAAACAATAACCCTGGACTATGCGGCAAGAAATGTAAACCCTGCCGCATTTTCCACTATGGTGAAGCCTGCCGGTTCTCTCTGCAATCTGGATTGCCACTATTGCTACTATCTCGACAAATCACTACAGTACGATGGCAAACAACCCCTTATGAGTCCTGAACTACTGGAGAGATTTACCAGACAATACATCGAGGCTAACGAAGTGCCTGTGGTTACATTTCTGTGGCATGGAGGTGAACCGCTGATGCAGGGTGTGGATTTTTACAGAAAGGCACTTGAGCTTCAGAACAGATACTCCTCCGGCAAAAAGATCGAGAATGTACTTCAGACAAATGGGACTTTACTCAATGAGGAGTGGTGCAAATTTTTTGCAAAGAATAACTTTCTGATCGGAATATCGATAGACGGCCCTAAAGATATTCATGACACCTTCAGGCTCAACAAAGCCGGCAAACCATCCTTCGATAAGGTAATGAACGGGATTGATCTGTTAAAAAGATATAAGGTCGAGTTCAACACTCTGTCGGTGGTAAACAAGCTATCAGAAAAACGAGGTAGTGAGGTGTATCAATTTTTAAAAAATATAGGAAGTCATTATATGCAATTTCTCCCGGCCGTAGAACATGTCGTTGAGATACCGGGCAGAAAGAGGGCTGTGATTGTTCCCCCTGAACATGAGGGTGCGAATATAGCACCGTGGAGCGTCTCGGCAAATGGATATGGGGAGTTTCTGAATGATATATTCGATATATGGGTAAGAAACGATGTCGGGCAATACTTTGTACAGATTTTTGACTCCACTCTTGCCCAGTACTGCGGGATCCAGCCGGGGCTATGCAGTATGAACGAGACCTGCGGGGAGGCTTTGATTGTAGAACATAACGGGGATGTGTATCCGTGTGATCACTTTGTATATCCGGAATATAAGCTTGGAAACATATCGGAAATGAGTCTCAGAGAGATCTATCTCGGACAAAAAAGATTTGACTTCGGCATGGACAAACGCAGTACCCTTCCGCGTGAATGTCTGAATTGTGAGTATTTCACTCTATGCAGGGGAGAGTGTCCAAAACACAGGTTCGAGCCTGTTTCTTCCGGAGAGGGCAAAAGAAATACTCTATGTGAGAGCTTCAAGCTATTCTTTAAACATACTGAGCCTTATATGAAATACATGCGGGACCTTTTGGCTGCCGGCAAGCCTGCATTTAACGTTATTCCATGGGCAAGAACAAATTTCTAAACAATATCCGCTTTTTTTAAGTAAATTTGTGCATAATAATGAAAATAGCATGAAGATAAGACGTGTGGTTGTCACGGTTTTTTCTTTAATTATATGGTCTCTTTCATACGGACAGGAATGGTCCCTAAAAGATATAGGAATAGGCATACTTGACACATCAGAATACGATAAGGAGTTAAGAATTGTCAAAAAAGGTATCAAATGGTCTGAAAAGGAGCTATATAATATCAGGCTCTCTCCTGGAACAGAAAAGGTCTTTGCAACCTGGGTCGCAGGACCACCCACAAAAGATTTTCTGAACGCGAATGGGTTGCCGGTCTGGTTGTGCGAATATGTAATCACATACCCGGATAAAAGAGTTGAAAAATTCGGCCCTTTTGGTTTTTATGAGGCAGGGTTCAGTACAATGATCATCAACCCGAGCTATAAAATGCTTGGGAAATGGAAGATCGAGTACTTCATTGTAAACCGCGACACAAATGACCGTCGCCTGATAGGGACAAGCTTTTTCACCCTTTTCGAATAATAGGAATAAGCTGTATTTCACCTCTTTTCCAAATCTCCAATAATTAAAAAATTTGGACAGTGACTATTTTTTCCTTATATTTATTCTAGTCTACTTGATGTCATTTAAAACACACATATATGAAAACTCTTACTCTAAACGTCAAGCAAAAAGAATTCGAAGAGATTGTTGCAGGGAAGAAGAGGATTGTGACACGTGATATCAAGCCGTCCAACTCCTCTAAATATATTGGGTTTGAAGACTTGATATCCCACACAAAGTACACAGAATGGGACTCAATCCCTGATGGGACCAGGGACATTTATGTACAGCCCATCAAATATGACTCTATCATTCTCAAGCCATCCACCTTTGAAGGAGAAAACAGGCCCTCGTACCATGTTGAGGTCAAAGAGGCAGAAGTTCTGTTTCTTATGGATGAGAACGAGGCTCAGATCTTCAAAATGGAAAAGGGGCAGGAGTATCCGGCAATGTGTATAGACTATTTTCTGGGATCTTCAATACAGAAATAAACGAGAACCCCGCCTTTAAAAGCGGGGTTCTGTCATTTAAACTTGCCTGCATTGTTACGCGTGGCTTTTTTCTTCGCGTTTGGCCATCTTGGCTGCGCGTTTCTCCTTAAGAGTCATCTTTGGCTCCTTTTTGGTAGATTTTTCTTTAGGTTCTTTTTCTTTTGACATAACCATACAGATTAATTGTAAAGGTAAAGTTACAACATTAATTGTGAAGTTGTAACCGAAATTATCTCCCGGGAATCCACGCCAATATTCTGAGCGGGGAACCGCTTCCTCCCTTGATTTTCATTGGTGCAGCCACTACATAGAAACCTGATGCCGGCAATATCTCAAGGTTTGCCAGATTCTCATAAGCTGTGATATTGTTACCGCAAAGAAACCTGTGGGATAGAAAATCCTTTGACTGTCCGTAGTCAATGCTTGGAGTGTCAATTCCGACAGCCTTTATTTTCCGCTCTTTAACCAGCCACTCTGCTGCCTGTGGAGACAGACCGGGGAAATGCAGCTCTTCAACACCCTCCGCGCCACTTTTAGTCGTGCCGGTATATTCCTGTTTATTACCCCAATACTTCCCGAATCCGGTTCTTATCAGGACGATAGCACCATCGGGAATTTTTCCGTTTTCAGCCTCCCAGGCATTGAAATCCGTTGCAGGGATAAGGTAATCCCTGTTCTCCCCCACCTTTTCTGAAATATCAACCAGCACACCTTCGCCGGTGAGCTCATCGACCGGAATCTGCTCAATAGAGCGACCTCCTTCGGCAAAGTGGAGCGGTGCATCGAAATGTGTGCCGCCATGTTCTTCTGCTGCATATTTAAATGAAGAGTAGAAGTACCCTTTGTCATTTATTCCGTATGCGACAGTATCATGGGTGAATGTCACATTTGTTGGCCAATAGACGGTACTCTCTTCAAAATCCCAAGTAAGGTCTACCCAACGGCCTTCAGAAAGCAAACCGGCAATATCGGCATGCTTTGGAGTGCATGATATTGCAAAGGTCAGAATTAATCCGAAAAATAATTTAGTTTTCATTTGCCTTGATTTTTAGGATACGGTTTATATACAAACTTACTGATGTTTTGCAAATGTTCGGTAAATTATCCTTTCTTACAGATAATATTTATCTTTATCAGACAATTAGAGATGATGACAGAGCTCATAAGAAGATGCTTTCAGGAGATTGCAGAGGAGAACATTCCCTATCTTTCTCAGTGGTATATGGATAAACCGGCTGTTATAACCGACGCGGGCTACAATAAACTAAAAAGGCTACAAACCATACTTTATCGTGCAATATGCCAATTTGTAGAGAACTATGAAAAGTATGAGTCAATTTTTTACCTTGACCAGAAAGCAAGAAAGATAGTAGAAATATGCAATGAAGGAAAACCAGGTTTGCCGAAAAACATATACCGGCCGGGTACATATAGACCAGACATTCTGTTTGACACCGATGGTAGTCTGAAGATATGCGAGATAGGCGGGAGATTCCCCCTTAACGGATATCTGGCATCCGGCTTCTCAGAACTGATTGGCATGGAGCGTTTTCTAAAAAAGGAGAGTCAACTTAAAAAAAGAGCTGAGTATTTAAGATTTCTGACAGCTCTGTTTGATTACTGGAGTCCTCTTGTAACCAATTCATCGTTACCCGGAAGAATAACTGTCCTCAAAGGGGTGGACAGGCCATGTGATATAAAATACTACATCCCTTTCTTCAGAAAATTGGGAATTGAAGTTATCTCACTCTCCCCTTCCGAATTTGAAGCAAATCCAAATATAATTGAAAACTCTGCAGTTATAAATGAATTTAATCAAATGGAGATTGAATCTTTAAGTGAACACTCGATTGAAATTCTTGCCCGATCCAATGCCCTTAACGACATGCGGACTATCTTCCTCATTCATGACAAACGATTCCTTGCAATATTGTGTGATGATGGATTTCAAAGAGGATTTCTCGACAATTCGGAGAGGGAGTTCCTCCGTGGTTATCTGATTCCCACATACACATACCTTCAGGAAGATTTCATGGAAAAGGCCCGGCACGATAAGGACCAATGGCTCCTTAAACACTCTCTGTTGGGTAAAAGCGAGAAGGTGTACGCAGGAGTACACTGCAGTGCTGCAGAGTGGGAGGAGCTGTACTCTTCGGGAAGTGTCAGAGATATGGTTCTCCAGCCATACATAAAACAGAGGAGAGTCAAAGCTTCCATTGGTGATGATCATTTCTGCGATTATGTTACTGGAACCCTTCTCTGCCTTGACAACAATTTCTTCGGTGCCGGACTATTCAGGACATCCTCGTTTGAGATAACCAACAGGAAGGACGACAGAAAAATTGCACAATGCTATTCAGAATCTTATATTTACAATGAAAATTACGATTTTACCATATAATATCGATGACAGAATTTAAAAAACTGACCAATCTGACTAGCTGCTACGAACTCGAAAACTTTAAACCTATAACCATAAACACTAAAATGCTTGACAATCTCGGGATAGATTATCCTGTTCCGGAAGATGTAGGCTCAGCACTGGAAGAGGGCTCTGAATGGTACAGGAGTCTCTTTGAAAACAGAGTGCTCAATCCCGCGACAAGCTACAACCTTGTATTGACAGATCCGGAACAGGAGCTGGAAATTCACAACTATACAGGAATCTGCCCCACAAACGTCCTTGAGGTCTCTCCTGCAGAGGGTTCTTGTTCTGTCGGGTGTCAGTATTGTCTGGTAACTGACGGAAAACATCTTAAAAAAACGGATGTTTTTAGCAACTACCATGAGAAACTGGCATCTTCACTGCAGAGAAACCGTCATAGAAACATCTTTTACTACTTCTCCCCCAAGACAGAAGCTTTTTCCGAACCGCTACTATACAGTGGAGTTGCACACAAAATTATGAAGTGCTTCATTGATCATTTCGAACTCTATCCCGACTCTTGTATCCGTATTTTTATCGCGACTAAAGCGGGATTGAAACACCTTGAATTTAAACATGAAGGCACTTCGCTCATAGAGCTTATCTCCCGGATCGCTTCAAAAGTACAGGTTAACGGCAGCATAGGTATAATGCCGTCATATATCAGAAATATATTAGAGCCAAATGCGGCAGGAATAGATGACAGGCTTGCCGCGCTTAAAAAGCTGCGCTCTTTAGGTGTGGAGTCTGAGTCGGTCCTGTGTCAGCCGCTTTTTCTGCCATATTTAGACAAGGATTCTGTAACACTGTTTATTAAAAAATTGGCTGCAGCCGGTATAAAAAACATCAAACCGGAGTTTTTTACAGCCGACATACGCAATATAGTCCTCGTTTCCCAGTATATTAACCATTTCGATCCGGGAAAACTGGGCGAATTTCTATATCCCTATCTTATGGAGGGAAACCTCAACCACATAAAACAACGCTCAAGGCTTGCGCCCGACCGGAAAACTTGCGTGGCGAAATTGAGGATGATAGACGAGATTGCATCTGAGAATGGAATTTCCATAAGTATATGCAACTGGGTGAAACGGGAACTTGGAAGTGTGGACAAATGGGTTAATCAGATAGACGGCAGCTCTTCGGCAAAAGGATACAGATGCCTCGGATATCAAACCGCTCTTTTCAGGCAATAGGCCGATTAAAACATAAAATGGAGAGTTTAAAGGATAAGTCAGGAGCGGAGATAAGGGTGAGCATCTGTTGTGCTGCATACAACCACGGCAAATATCTCAGAGAGTGCCTTGAGGGATTTCTTATGCAAGAGACAAATTTCCGCTATGAGATTCTTGTCCATAACGATGCCTCAACAGATGATACAGGTGAAATAATTGAAGAGTATTCACAAAAATATCCCGAAATTGTTCGTGAGATACGGCAGTCTTCAAACCAATACCAGGCAGGCAACAGGGCTATTGTTACAAAATTTCTTCTTCCTGTTGCAAAAGGCGATTTGATTGCCATTTGTGAGGGAGACGACTATTGGATTGATCCGGTAAAACTTCAAAAGCAGGTAGGGGTTATGGACTCCGACTCCTCTCTTGCCGCCTCTATTCACTCAACAAGGGTAACAGACTTTCAAGGCAAGGTCTGTGGCCATTTTAAACCGGCAAATCGTGAGAGATTGATTAACACGCCGGAAATTATAAAATGGAGACACAATTTCTGCCACATAAGCTCTTTGGTTTACAGAAAAAATCTCATGGAGGCATATCCCGAATACTGCACAAATTGCCATGTCGGAGATTTTCCTTTGATGTTGTGGTTGTCCCTGAAGGGGGGCATATACTTTATTAACAGGGAGATGTCAACATACCGAAAATTTACTCCTCACTCCTGGACAGAGTTGTACAAGGATTGCCCTTTTGAAAAACGGATGGAGTTTGTGAATACAGAGATTGTGATGCTCAATGGTATAGACGTGGAGAGTTGCCATAAATATTCAAAGTCAATAAGAAAAAAGAGCAACAGGCTTTTAATCTACGCATTGTGGAGGTACAGAAAAATAAAACAACTCAGAAGATCAGGGTACCTGAGAAAGATATTACGTATGCCATTTTACAAAAGTGTAAGGATACTTTTTATCGTTCACATCTGCTCAAGAATTAAGGAAATAGTCAACCATGAATAAAATCCTAAAAGTAACCACTCCGCTTCTTCCTCCCCTGGAAGAGTTTCAGGCCTCTCTTTCAGCAATATGGAAAGATAAACAAGTGGCAAATTACGGGCAATTCCACGACAAGCTGGAGGAGGCACTTCAAAAGTTCCTTAAGGTACGGGAGCTCTCTCTTTTCACAAACGGGACTATAGCATTGATGAGTGCCGTGAAGGCCTTGGGATTGTCAGGAGAGGTAATTACAACGCCTTACAGCTTTGTAGCATCAACACATATTCTAAAATGGACGGGCATCACCCCTGTGTTTGCCGACATTGAGCCTGAGTTCTGCACGATTGATGCGGATTTGATTGAACAGGCAATCACAAAGAAGACTACTGCAATACTTGCAGTGCACATATACGGAAATCCCTGTGAGACAGAAAAAATAGAATTAATAGCCCGCAGACACGGACTAAAGGTAATCTATGACGCTGCTCATGCCTTCGGAGTTGAAAAAAACGGAAAATCCTTGCTGAAAGAGGGAGATCTCTCTGTAATGAGCTTTCATGCCACAAAAGTATTCAACACTGCAGAGGGAGGTGCAATCGTATCAAAAGAGGGGGAAGTCAGAAAACAGATTGACTATCTTAAGAATTTCGGATTTGAGGATGAGACAGAGGTTGTCACATGCGGTATAAACGGAAAGATGGACGAGTTGAGAGCTGCATATGGGCTTATCTGTCTCAAATATGTGGAATCTGCAATATCTGCCAGGAAAAAAATCGCTGAGACTTACCGCTACGCTCTCACAGACGTGAAGGGTGTCAGCTTTATTAATGAACAAGCGGATGTAAAATCAAATTACGGATATTTTCCCATCTTCATTGACCGGGATGAGTACGGTATAAATCGTGATGTGCTCTACTCCAGACTCCGGGAAAGCAACATTTTGTGCAGAAGATATTTCTACCCTCTGATAACAGAGTGTCCTGAATACCGGAACGAACCCTCTGCAAAAGCAACAAATCTTCCTGTAGCAAACAGAAAAGCCTTACAAGTCATCTGTCTACCGATTCACCATGAACTTACAGCTCAAGATACAGAAAGGGTAATAGACGCAATCCGAAGGAAAGGTTGAGATTGCATTTGGCGCTTACACCAAACTATACTCACCGAGAAGCATCTTTGTCCTTTCAGCCCCCGCATTCATCAAAACATCCAGGATAGAAAGGTTGGGTACAAACTCATCATTCATTTGAGTGTACGATATATCATTTGTCTTGACGAATTCCAGTTTTATGCCGTTTGAAGAGAAAAACTCCTGACTGTACAGTTTTGTACCCCCTATTGCATTCAGATAATGGTCCGCACGTTCAATTTTACATATTGAAAGAATCCTTTTAACCATTGGCTTACAATCATACTCGCTTTTTTCAACCTCCTCTTCAACGCTTTTGTATCTGTCAATTGAGAAAACTATCTCTGTATTTATCCCTATAATCCTGCATATTTCTGAAATTGAGGCTATGTTCAGCTGGGAGATTGTTTCATAGTTATGCATCAGGACGCTCTCTACAACAGGATATATATCTTTGAAAAAGTCTGCCTTTGAATAATTTTGCCGTATGTTAGCAAGGATACTCTTTCTCCAGTCAATTCCGTCATAAATCCGGACCTCACTTATCAAAGCCTTGTGCGAGTGGCGTTTCAGAGGAACAGTGATATAATGCACAAAGCCATTGTGTTGTAACAATCTGTTTCTGTTCACCCAACCTCCCTTAATAAATTGACAGTTATCATATAGAACCAGCTTATCGGCTGCAGCTATCAACTGAAAATAACCCAGATACGGAAAGAAATAGGGTTGCACGATACCAAGTGTCTGAGAGTTGCCGGCATCAGCTGTGATTACTCTATCATTCATTGACCCACTTATCAATTTTGAGGGGCTCCTTGTTATTGAAAAAGAGCTTTGTAATCTTGTCTATTATATCGTGACCGTATGCGCTGTTTGTAAAATATACCAATTGCGACGAATGATGCCCGAATCTTTTTGGAATCAGGACAAAAAGAGCCTTGAAGTTTCCGTTGTCCCCCCAGTGGAATATTATATTTCCCAGTTCAGGATTTTTTTCGATACCTACTCCAAGACCCCAGAAAACATATTTTTCACATTCTCGTACTTTGTTTTCATTGCGTATTGCCTGAACAAAAGGTTTGAACTGCTCTCGGTGAGTTTTCGGCTTAAGACCCTTTCCCGTAGCTAAAGCAGACAGAAAACGGGAGTAATCCTCTGCGGTGGTCCTTAGTGTATAAGCGGAATTTGCCCTCGGATGTCTCCCCTGTCCATGATTTACACCCTCTTTATTGTAGCCGCATACTGCGGTTGAATCATATTCGTCTCTCCACTCATAACTTGTATGTGTCATACCCAGAGGCTTGAACACTTCGCTGCTGGCAATCTCCTCCAAAGACTTTCCCCTGATTTTCTCAACTGCCCGTTGCAAAAATGCGAATGCCTCGCCTGAATAACGAAAACTTGAATCCGGTCTGAATTTGAATTCAATATCAGATATCGGCCACTCTTCGGAAGACGGAGAGGTTGACCAGTTAGACAATCCTGTCATGTGTGTAAGAACCATTCTGGCCGTAAGTATCTTTGCCCACTCCTTATTTTTAAACCGCTCTATTCCCGTGTACTGATACAGAGGCTTGTCTAAATCTATCTCTTTACGGTCAACCATCCGGAGTACAATGTATGCGAAAACAGGCTTGCTAAGGGAGGCAGCCTGAAAAACCGACGTACGGGATGGTGACTCTTTAATAAAATCAAATTGAGATGATTCGAACGATATCTCTTTTTTACCGTGCTTATAAACTACCTGTATAAGAGGAATATTTGCCTCCTTTGCAATCACCCGGCACCTCTCCTGGTAAGATGCAGCATGATGTGTAACAGTGTCAGCTCCGTTTAATGACATCATAAGCGAACATATGAGAATTGTTAACATATTCTAAATTACTAAATATTTTTGAATCTTCACATTAACAAATATCGAATATTTTTTTTAATCTTTGACTCTTCCTAAACTAAATTAAAGACTATGAAAAAGAATATAGCTCTTTTTGCTGTATTTATTGCTATGCTGATTATCTCCGGTTGTGAGAAGGATAATCTTGATCCGGACTCTCCGGGAGAAAAACCTCAAGTTTATGAGCCCGCCAAAAAAGTAGAGGGCAGAGTTGCCGTGGCTTATGTAACCTATTGGGGAACAGCCATTCCGGATGCACGTTTACTCACACATATCAATTACGCCTTCGCCGAACTCTATGTTGAAAACGGAGTCTACAAAGGTTTTAAGCTGCAGGGTAAGGAGGAGCGTTTCAGACAGATAGTTGCACTAAAAAATCAGTATCCAGACCTTAAGATACTTATCTCTTTCATCCACACGGTAGATAACCCTGACAACTCTCAGGGCGGCGGGTTCTCAGCTCTCTCTAAGTCTGAGGAGTACCGAAAAGCATTTGCCCAAGATTGTCTGGATTTTATAAACAGGTGGGGAATTGACGGTGTTGATATTGACTGGGAGTTTCCCGGCCTTTCCTGGAGCGGGCACGCCTGCGACCCGGCAGTGGACACAGATAACTACACACTTTTGATGAAACAGCTTCGCGAGACCCTCGGCAGTAACCATCTTCTGACATATGCCGGCTATGTAAAGGACAGACAAGTCACATCATCAGGTGGATCAAGGTATATAGATGTTGCCGCCGTTGCGCCATACGTAGATTGGGTTAACATAATGACCTACAATATGGATACAGCTCCCCACCACCACTCGGCGCTGAAAGATGCAACCGCATATTGGGATTGTGAAAGGGCTGTAAATGCATATCTGAGTAAAGGTGTGCCGGCAAACAAACTTGTGCTGGGGATACCATTTTACGGTTCTCACTCCTACTCTGAAAAGCCTACCTCATTAAACTACAATTCAATTATCAAACTTGACAGGAATATATACAAGATAGACAACTGGGACAATGCTGCAAGTGTTCCCTTCGTTACTAAAAACGGAGTCTACTTTTGCGGATATGACAATCAGAGGAGCATCTCCATAAAGGGTGCATGGATACTTAGCCGGGGCATGAAAGGCTTGATGTATTGGAGTTATGATGCAGACGATGCTGCAGGGACTCTTAGAAAGGCCGTCTGGGAAGCAACTATGAAGAGATAGCTGATCAATTTCCCGACAAAGCGGCACCTATTGCAGTTGCATACTCTGCATCGGCAGGAAATACAAATTTCACATTGTACATAACCGAAATCTCGTCAAGTATTTTTTTCCCTATCCTGTTCTTGCTTCCGTTGCCAGTTATCAGAACTGTATCCTTATTCCGGCTCTTAGCTGCGAACATAGATATAACACCTATTACCTGGTAAACCATATTGATTATACCTAGTGCTATGTCCTCCTTCTCAGCTGTATCGAGCATCTTTCCAAAGTTTGCGGCTGTCGATTTTCTGTTTAGGAAGCTTATATCAAGGTCGGAAATATCCTCTATCAACAGATCTACCTGAGTAAGATCCCCATGATCTGCAAGATTGAGTATGTTATCGAATGTCTGGGTCTTGATAAGCTCTTTTGCCAGGCCAGTGATGGTTCCACCTCCTACACCGGTTCCTCCAAGGTGCGTTATCTTATCTTTTGTAGCCTCTATAACCGAAGTACCGGTTCCTATATTAGCAATTATTACGTTATCACTGCCGGAGAGGAACATCCCTCCTATTCCGATTGCCTTTATCTCCTCAATCTTATGCGTCGGTATCCCAAATATTTCAGTATTGATTTTCAATGCTCCTGCCCCGGTTATTATTATCTTCTCTACATCTGAGATCCTGGCATTGCTCTCCATAATCATCTTTCCGAAAGCTCCGGTTGCTGAGGTCACGGCATCAAAAGCCTTTGTCTTGATAGTTCTTATGACCTTTCCGTCTTGAACAGCTACAGCTTTGGTTGTAGTACTGCCTATGTCTATTCCTATAATCATCTTTTACCCTTTCTAGATTATAATAATGTTCAAATGTAAGCTCTTTTTAAAAAATAACCGATATCTGATGGCGGTAATCCCAATTATAAGTTATAATGTAGTGTTTTGTAGGCCATTTTTAGGCCGGATACGAAAAATTCAAGGCTTTATATTTTCCTTAAATAATCACTACAATATTCACGTTATCATTAAACGCCATCACTACAATATTTTATTATCTATTTGTTTTTTCGTATATTACATTTTTATCTAACACTCATATTTTAATGTTAAAATATCAGACATATTTTTTTAAACACACAATAATCTATTTTATATAAATTTGAAAACCATAGAAATCTAGAGAGTTATGAGTATTTTTAAAATTAGCCAGACAAACCAGACCATAAATAACATTGACAAGTTCTTTGATATAATAGATAAAGGTCTGCTTGTGTTCAAGGAGGGCATGAGAAATTACCTCTATGGCAACCTTACACTCTTCGAAGAGAATCTTTCAGAAATGGCAAAACTTGAGAGTGAGGCAAATTATCTCAGAAGAGAGATTGTTGCCTCGGTTCATACTATGTCTTTCATGGCTCAGATGAGAGGGGACATACTTAAGTTGCTCGAAAGGATGGACAACATAGTAGACCTTCTTAACAACAGTCTTTCACAATTAGACATCGAGATTCCACACATACCTGCTGAACTGGACCCTGACTTTATAAAACTTACAGAGCTATCAACACTTGCCGTGGAATGCGTAATACCTGCAGCCAGGGCCTACTTCAGAAAACCTGACTCTATTCCGGAGAAGATAAACAGAGTCTATTTCTATGAAGAGGAGACCGAGAGACAGTCAAAGACAATTAAGAGAAAGGTATTTCATGACATGCCGCAATTGAAACTTAGCGAGAAGTTCCACCTGAGATATTTTGCCCTGCATATAGAGACTCTTTCAGAATCAGCAGAAAAAGCTGCCGATTTACTATCTATTATGGCATTAAAACGAAATTTCTGACGATAAAGGAGTTATAAGATGATTCTCGAGATTATTTTCATAGTCCTTCTTATAGGTGTATGGCTCTCAGTAAGAGAGATGCCTGTCATTCTCGGGCCGGCTGTATCTTCGGGTGTCATTAGGAGTGTATACATCCCTGTTGTCCTTCTATTGTCAATCCTTCCGGCGCTGTTTCTTACTGATGGTATTGTGCTTAATATCAGGACCTCATTTCCTATCCAGGACCCTTTCACAATACTTATTATAACACTTTCCGCCTCGGTGGCTATGTGGGCTTTCTCATTATTCACCAAATGGAGCTCTTTTCTTTATGCGCTGGCCGGATCGGTTCTGGCGTACAGCGTTCACAGCGACAGTGTCGATATCGCATCAACTTATATGTGGCAAAGCGTCGTCTCCTGGTTAGCTGCTCCTATTCTTTGCGGGGCACTTACTGTTGCCCTGTTTTACGGTGTAAAATTCCTCACGGACAACTCCGGAGTGCACCTTATAACACTGAACAGGATCCTAAGAGTGTTATATGTGCTCTCTTTGGCACTGGTTATTTTCTCTTTCTCAATAAATAACGGATCCATGATTGTTGCCTTTACAGGACCTGTAAGCAATCTTATTAGAATAAATGTGTCCGGGTTTGTGCTTGGTGGAGAGGTCCTTGTCTGGATTCTTTTTGTCATTCTCTGTTTAGCGCTCTATTTCAAACCGGTTAAAGAGAGAGCAGCTTCTCTCTCTATGAAGTTATTCGACATAAATACCGAGACTAGTGTGGTTATTATGTTTGCCGTTTCCTTTGTACTTCTCCTCTTTTCGAGCGACACTCTGTGCTCTTTCATCGGATTGGCGGCCACTCCTGTATCTCCGGTCCACCTGTCACTTTCGGCTATTATCGGAATTGGATGGATACACAAGAATGTCGGAATGGATAAAATGGAGGTGACAAAATCTTCAATCTCCATTATAGCCCTGCCTGCCTTCTCCTTCCTGATTACCCACATGATGCTCAGGATAATAACCATCAATGACAGCGCCCGGAGCTTTGACGTTACCACATTTGCCATTGCCTCGGTTCTGTTCCTCCTTTTAGCTGTAATAATCTATTTTTATATATCAAGGAACCGCTCTTCAGAAAAGGAGAAATTAAAAAGAGCCGAGGATAGGAATCAATTCAACGAGATGCAGAAAGCTATCGTGGATATGGAGATCAAGGTAATACAAAATGAAAATGCCAATCTGCACAAAAGGCTTGAAATAAAAAGGAAGGACTTGATTAATAATGCATTATGGATAGGGCAACAGAGAGATTTTCTGGAAGACCTCTATTCTGATATTCATGAACTTAGAGCACTTGATGATATAACAAACATAAAAGAGGGAATCTTTTCCATAGAGAAAAAGATTATGGATAAAAAGGCTTTCTCTCACGAGATGAATGAGCTATACTCCCAGGTGGAGGTACTTCACAAAGACTACTCTGTTATTCTTCACGAGCGTTTTCCGGATCTGACTGAACAGGAGAAGCGTCTTGCCACTCTTCTTCGCCTGGGCTTCTCTACAAAAGAGCTGGCCTCCATTATGAGCATCACTCCGAAAAGCGTTGAAGTATGCAGATACCGTTTACGAAAGAAACTGAATTTAAAAAGAGATGAGAATCTCATACAGTTTATCAAATCACTATAACTAAACAATATGAAAAGAGTATTAATTATCATCGTTGCCACTATGATTTGCGTGGCAAGCCGGGCCCAGGAAAAACCTCAGGAAGAGGTCAGATACAACCAATACGGGATTAAGGTTGAAAGGAATCCATTGGGTGTTGAAGAGAGAAGCGGCATTCTCGTCTTTGAATCTAAATCCCAGGATTACAAACTCTGGTTTGATATCAGAGTACAGGCCGATGGAGCAACATTTTTCGGCGAGAACAAAGATTTTGACAAAATCGGTGATGGCGTTTCCATCAGAAGAGCAAGATTTGCTGTCAAGGGACAGATTACAAAAGACTGGTACGGTGAGTTGGACACAGACTTCGCTAACGGCTCTTTTGAGCTAAAGGATGCAATTCTTGTATACTCCGGTTTAAGAAACTTCGAATTCACAGCCGGCAACTTCAAGGAGGGTTTCTCAATGGAGTGCACAACAACATCAAGATATCTGGCACTTCTTGAAAGACCTATGGTTGTACAGACTTTCGGCCCTTCAAGGCATATCGGCCTCCAGGCCAAGTACAACCATAAATGGCTTATGGCTGCCGGCGGAATACATTTCCAGGCAATTGAGGGACAAGAGACAAGAACCTATGTTGAGGACAACAACAAGGATTATGGCAGAAGCAGCGGAAATTCCTACACAGGAAAACTTGTAATCATGCCATTCTATGACAAACAGAACTACGGGTTACACTTCGGTGCAGCAGCTTCATACAGGCTCCCAAAATCTGATGTAGATCCTGCAGATTATAACGGATCAAGATACAGTACAAGAAATGCGACATCAATAAACAGGAAAAAGTATCTCGATACTGACGTTATTGATGGTACAGATCATGATGTACTTTATGGAATTGAGTTTGCCGGTTTCAGAAAGGGATTCAGATTCCAGTCAGAGTACATAGGCAATGATACTTATATCAAGGAGAGCAGCACACTTGCAAATAAAGAGACCAAACATTTCAACGGTTGGTATGCACAGGCAGGAATCCTGTTGTTTGGCGGGAAACAGCAGTATAACGTGCAGGACGGTGAATTCACACAACCTACCCGTGGAAAATCATGGGGAGACATTGAGCTTGTAGGACGTTATGACTATCTGAATCTCAACAGCAACGGAATTTTCGGAGGTTCAGGAGAGAACTACACCTTCGGTATCAACTACTACATCAACCACTCTGTCAAAATGATGCTTAACTATATGTACAGCAACAATGACAGATATGCAAACGGTAAAGGAAAACTATATGTCGGTTATGATATTGACGGGAATCGTACAAAAGACCCTACAAAGGTTGCCGATGCAAGCGGAAAAGCAGGAGTTGACTTTCATATGCTTGGAATCAGGTTTGAGATTGACTTCTAATAAATCATAATGGATAATAATAAAACAGAAATCGTATGAAAAATATATTATTGGCAGCTTTAGCAGCAATCATTCTGCTTCCGGGCTGTGTTAAGGATGATCAGTATGAGGGTCCTGCAGTGATAGAACAAATCACTTTCAACCCAACTTCACCAATGGCTAACCAGGCAATAACCGTGACTTGCAAAATAAGTGACCTTAATGGCGTTACAGGAGCAGTCCTCAAATACAAAGTAAATTCAGGACAACAAACTTCAGTGACTATGACTGAGGGTAATAATAGAATTTATAGTGCTGTTATTCCCGGACAGGTGGATAACGCAGATATAAAAGTCACTATAGAGGCTGATAACGAAAAAGGGTTCAAGGCTGTGTCAGAAGAGAAGAGCATAAAGGTTGCCCCTCCTGTCCTTGTATATGTGAACGAGTGCGACCCTAACGCAAAAGCTATGGAGCTTTATAATGCCATGACAACCTCTGTTGATCTTTCCGGATGGAAAATCAGAAAAGACGGTTCAGTTGAGGCAAAAGATAACTGGACAATTCCTTCGGGTGTGACAATAGCAGCTAAAGGGTATCTTGTGATAACACAGGATCCTAACGGAGTCACTGGTTTCACATTCGGAATGTCAGCCACTAAAGGGTTCAGCTACACACTATTTGATGCCAACAATGCGACAAGAGATTTTCTTGATAATCTGACAAATAAAATTACAGCCGGAGCAAGTCCTAATACCATCGGCAGGGCAACAGACGGAGCCGCTCAGATTGTGCTCTTCTCTGTCGGATCGATGGGCGCATCAAATGCAACAGGAACACGTTAATCCTTAATATATAAAGAGACAATGAGCAAAGAAAAGATGGAGATCGGAGCGATCTCCAAACCAAGATTTGAGTTCCGCACTTTCGGACAAGATTTCACAAAAGCGATTGAGCGGATGGCAAGATTGTCTGTCCCTGTTCCTGAGAAGGTATGGGAGAGACACAGTGACGAGATTTACATTATCTCTCGCACCAATGACATCAACAACACAAAAATACGTGACGGGAAGATGGACATTAAAACCTATGTACAAACCGTTGATGGCCTCGAGCAGTGGAATCCGCTGATGAAGGGAGAGTTCCCTATTTCGGCTGAAGTTCTGAAAAAAGAGGTATTCCCGGCCTTTATGGTGGAGATACCTGAACTAACAAAGGAGACTTACACTTATGAAGAGTTCATTTCAATGGTAAATGCACATCCGGACCTTCAGGCTGTTCGTGTGCACAAGCAACGCTGGGGCTACATGGTTAATGATACTATCTGCGAAGCTGGTGCTGTGATAATCAACGGAGCAAAGGTAATGACTATAAACTCAGAGTCTACAGAGCTCGAAGACATTAAGAAAACAATAAAGGATGTCGGGCTCGAGGGTGTGGAAAACATCAACTACCTTCAGGCAATAAAAAGAGTGATCGGAATGTCGGATAAAAAACTAGCAAACGAATAGATTATGGCACAGGAAATAGAAAGAAAGTTCCTTGTAAAGGGGGATTTCAAGAATCTGGCAGTTAAAAGCACACGTATTATCCAGGGCTACCTAAGCTCAGTACCTGAAAGGACCGTAAGAGTCAGAGTCAAGGGTGACAAGGGCTTCATAACTATCAAAGGTATCGGAAGCACTTCAGGAGCAAGCCGTTTTGAGTGGGAAAAAGAGATAAGCACCACTGAGGCTAATGAGCTCCTTGCTATTTGCGAACCCGGTGTAATTGACAAGACCCGTTTTCTGGTAAAGGCCGGCCCTCACACTTTTGAGGTTGATGAGTTTTACGGAGAGAATGAAGGTCTGACAGTTGCAGAGGTTGAACTCTCTTCCGAGGGTGAATCTTTTGAAAGGCCTGAATGGCTGGGCGAAGAGGTAACAGGCGACGCCCGCTATTACAACTCTATGTTGATGAAGAACCCTTATACTAAGTGGTAAAGACATCTTACTTGTACTAAAACAACTTAAATGACAAATAATGGAATCAAAGGTGAACGTTTTTGATCCGCTCGATATGAGCAACTATAAAATAGAGAAGCTGCCAAAGCTTGATAAATCCCCTTTTGAAAAGTGGATGGCCAGGCTGGGATTTCCTCTTGCAGCCATAGCTTTTGTCGTCCTCTACTTTTTTGTTGACATTTCATTCCTCAACAACATCGACCCCTCCTCACTGGCCGATGATGCTGCCAAGCGCTTTGCTGCAATTGGCGCACAGGATTTCACACGGATCAACTACGCGATGTTGGCAATATTCGCTGCATCCATTGTATTATGGATAACCGAACCTATTCCCAACTACCTCACCTCTCTGATTGTCATTCTTGCCATTGTACTTACAGGAGTCACTTCGGACAAGGTGGCCTACGCACAGTTAGGCCACCCTGTCATGTGGCTCAATATTCTCTCTTTTATCCTGGCCAGTATGCTGGTCAAGACAAGAGTAGCCAAAAGATTTGCATTGTGGTTTGTGCTGAAGTTCGGCAAAAACGCCACAATGGTAATATTCAGTTTCATTGTAATCAATATAGTTCTTTCTGCCTTCATCTCTGCCACTACTGCTAAGGCTGCAATATTGCTGCCGATTTTCATGGTTATTGCAGCTATTTATGGTGCAACAGGAGGTGAAAACAGGAATAATTTCGGCCGTAACCTCGTGCTTCAGAATCTTTTTCAGATTAACATTGGTGCAAGCGGCTTTATTACCGGATCCGGGGCGAACCTTCTTGCAGGAGCCCTTATTGCCGGAGCCATGGGCTGGAGTGCATTCAGTTTTCAGGATTGGTTTGTGGCCGCATTTCCGCTCTGTCTGATAATTATACTTATCGGATGGTTCGTGGGTTTAAAAATAATTTTCCCTCTAAAGGAGAGTGAAAAAAAACCATCTATTGAGGGTGGTATGGAGAGACTGAAGGAGGAGCTCAAGGGAATGGGTAAAATGAAAACAGAGGAGTATAAAGCTATAGCTATTTTTGTCGGAGTACTTGCGCTTTGGGCTACCGACAAGCAACACGGGATAAACCAGACAGCTGTGGCTTTTATTGGGGCGGTTGTTGCCTTACTGCCCGGCATCGGTATAGTTAAGTGGAATGATGTTGACATCCCATGGCACCTCCTTCTTTTCTCTGCAGGAGCGTATACTCTCGGAGCGGGTCTTGAAGCAACCGGCCTGCCTTCTACAATGGTGAGTGCACTGTTTGACAATTTTGGAATTGATGCAGGAACTCCTTTCTGGGTTCTCTACGTAATCCTTACAGCCTCAATGATGTTCTCTGCTTTGATTTTCCAATCAAAAACCATGCGTGCGCTTATCTTTGTGCCTATAGCGATAGGAGTTGCCCAGAAATTCGGATATCCGATACTAAGCCTTGCATTTCCGGTGGCACTATTATGTGAGCATGTCTACGTTCTTCCATTCAACAGTAAGCCGGCAGCTTTGTTATATACAACAAACCATTACAGTTGGAGTGACACATTCAGGTACGGAATGACAATGATGGTCATTAGCTGGCTGATGATACTTGTATGGGGAGAGACTGTCCTCAACTGGCTTGGATACACTAACGGATTGCTTTAAATTTGATAGATAAAAAATAGAGATGATAGACATACAGGTAAATATTCACGATAAATTCTCTCTTGAGTTCAAGGTTGGCTTTCACGCACGCAGGAAGGTCAAGAGCAATGATTTTGTCATGAACACATGGATATTCATACCTGACAGCCTTGACGTAAACTCACTTACCTATCCCAGAGAGCATTTCTACAGAGATGTCCGGGACAACATACGTCTTATTACCCCGATATTCCTTTTGCGTGATATCGCAAGAGGTGAGATGATACCGTTAAAGCACCTTGAAGCCTCATTCAACAGGGTTGCCTCATATCCGTCAAGAAGCGCAAATGCTGATTATGAGTATCAGATAAAGATGTTCGCCGCAATCTTCAAAAGCTCACTCAGAGATCAAATCAAATATATTTTCACAACAGCTCAGGCCGAAGACAGAGGTTTTCTGTTCGACACTCTGCTTGATGATGTCAGGGAGACGCTTTCAAAATACAGGGCCCTCTCTACAATAATCAAGACTCCTACCGTATCACAGGAGAGTTACAACTATTTCGAGTTTGGAGATGAATTTATGTCCAACATCGTGGACCAACAGCTCTCATCTTTACTGGCACGGCTTGAAACCAGAGACAAAGCTTTTGCAGAGGGTTACAGGGAGAAAATTGTATCTCTGATAGAATCTGAAAACAGATACAAGAGAGAGCAGGGATTCCCCGTTGTTTCTCTCAATAGTCCCGACAATAACAGGAGTCTCGTATTCCGCCGCGGCGTTTTGAAAAAATTTGTCGAGAGCGACCTTTTCTTAACAGCAAGAAAAAAGAAGGACGGGGTTCTGGTTGAACAGGTATATCTGAGTATTGCCGCCGGAGTTTCAATGATTTTTGCCACGGCTGTAGCTTTCTCATTTCAAAGGACATTCGGGAACCTCACAGTTCCTCTGTTTGTCGCGCTTGTAGTAAGCTATATGCTTAAGGACAGGATTAAGGAGCTTATGAGGTATTACTTCGCGCACAAGAGGAAGGCTAAATATTTCGACAATAAGATTACTGTAAGCATTAAAGATAATATTGTCGGTTACAGCAAGGAGGGATTTGACTTTATCTCCGAGAGGAGAGTACCCGCAGAGGTTCTGAAGATCCGCAACCGCTCTGCAATGCTGGAGGCAGACAACAGATATACAAAAGAGAAGATAATACTTTACCGTAAACTGTTGCAGGTAGACCGCCCTAAACTTGACGAGAGCAGCCAATATTTCGTTGCCGGGATTAATGAGATAATACGGTTCAGTGTACAGTCCTATCTTAGCAAGATGGACAATCCCGAAACCTCTCTCTATGCAATAAATGACAAGGGAGAACTGGAACTCACCAGGGGCTCCAAAGTCTATTACCTTAACTTCATCATACAACTGAAATACCTTGACTTCGAATCATTCAAAAGATACCGCATCGCTTTCAACCGCAACGGGATCAAAGAGGTTGAGGAGATGCTATGATCAGAACATATAGTCCCACACAGGAAGCTGCACAGGTTTCTGACCGAGTGCATCGACAGCCTTCTTGCTCAGATACCCTTTGTTAATTACAACACGGAACATATATTCGCTAAACCAGTCATCTGTCAGGGTGAGATAACCATTGTGACCTGATGTTGTCCCCCAACTGTTCTCAAACTCCCATTTCAGAGGATTGTCGCTATCGTCGGTATCACAGGCAATCAAAAGCATGGCGTGTGACGATCCGCTCTGGCGTGTAAGAATTCTGGCCTTTTTGTCCATTGCTATCTTTATTCCGAACAAAGCTTCGTAATTATAGTTATTCACATCAAGTATCCCTCGCTCCCTGTCAAGTTGTTTCCCTACATCACACGAGGCATAGAGAGGCTCATTGTTCTTGATAGAGGCAAGTGCCGCTCTCTTTATCTCATCATTCGGAAGGTTCAGGTAACACCAGTTGTAACCCTCAATAGTGTTACGGTAGTTCTTTATCTCATAGACTTTATAATATTCTCTTGTCGGATCATTCATTACCATTATAAAATTGCCAGGGTTGTAATCTGCAGGAATAACTCCCTTGTAAAATTCTTTAGGACTGGTTTTAAGCGACTTGACAATACCTTCTTTTGTTTTATAACGCCATGTAAACTCTGCAGGAGGCTCTCCCAGACATATTGCCAGCACCCTGTAAACATCCTTCATAATTACCAGTTTCTCCTCCCTCATAAGCTTTGTCGCAATTTTTGCATCTTTCCCGCCTGCTGCAATCTCCCTGATTGTATATCCTCCTGCACGTAACCGTTCACACAACAGCGCCACCATCTGATTTGTGTTGTCAGAGTGCGCTGTTTCGGGCATAACACTCTGAGGCACAACTCCATACTTTTCAGCCACATTGTAGAAGAGATTCCAGACACCTCCGTCATCAACCGGTGAAGAGAAATATCTCACAACTTCCCTGTCATCCATATCCTTATATGCTGTTTCAATAATGTTCTCAAGAAACAGATTGCTCTTTTCCAGAAGATCCCAGAACTGATTGAAATTATGCGAAAAATCAAATTCTCCAAGAGAATATTTCTCCATAACAGCCGGACGTAAGGCATTCATAGATGTGAACATCCAGCATCTGCCCGAACTCTGCTGGTTTGTAATGCCTTTCACATTCACCCTGTACTTGAAATAGTGATCTACCTTTCCCTGATTTTCCCTGTTGAGTGTTTTAGATTTGAAATCCTTGTCGCTTGATACAAAATTCTGTACAGCAACGGTTCCCGGATCTTTCACAAAAGCAGACTTTATCTCTTGCAGCTCTTTTTCACCAAGTATCTGAGAGTGAGCGGCTGTCACGACAACCATAAGAAATAAAAATATAATCGATTTTTTCATACAGATTGTTTTTATCTTTTAACTGTCCCAAAGTTAGAAGTTTTATCTTTGAAGTGTATTGCTCTCACTTCTTAATTATGGCAACAAATATTGAAACCAAAAAAGAAAAAGCCTGAATTTCCGCGCAATAGTCAAATTCACCGAACAAAACATCATATATAATTGTTAGTTGGATAATTAAACCAAAATCCGAATTAACAATGTTTAAAGAATATGATCCGCTAAAAAACAAGATTTTCAGGGTAATGGATGATTCAGGCAAAATCATCAATCCAAACTGGATACCTGATATAAAAGTTGACGAGATTGTAACTGCCTACAAAAAGATGCTCTTTTCAAGGGTTGCAGATCTACAGATAGTCTCATATCAAAGACAAGGAAGAATCTATACATATCCGCCCAATTACGGGCAGGAGGCCATAACAGGTGCAGCAGGTGCCGTCATAAGACAAAACGACTGGCTAGTGCCGGCTTTCAGGGAGATCGGCACCATGATGGCCAAGGGGGTTTCACTTAAGGAGATATTTCTCTATTACATGGGATATGAGGAGGGCTCTAATTTCAAGAATGCAGAACAGGTTTTGCCTGTCAGTGTTCCTATTGCCTCTCAGCTTCTCCATGCGGCCGGTATTGGCTATGCAATAAAATACAAAGATGAAAAAAAGGTTGTCTTTGCATTTGTGGGAGATGGGGGAACCTCAGAAGGAGACTTTCATGAAGCCCTTAATTTTGCCGGCGTGTGGAAAGTTCCGGTTATATTCATTATTCAGAACAATCAATATGGCATCTCGACACCGGTTAGGATGCAGACAGCATCATCATCGCTTGCAGTCAAATCTGTTGCCTACGGAGTAAAGGGTCTGCAGGTAGACGGTAATGACTTTCTTGCTATGTACCGGGCTATTGAGGAGAGTTCTAAGTTGTGCCTCGCAGGTGAGGGGCCGGTACTTATTGAGGCTGTCACTTACAGAAAGGGAGCTCACACTACATCAGACGATCCTACAAAATACAGAACAAAAGAGGAGGAGCTTTTGTGGGAGGAGCGTGATCCTCTTAAAAGGCTCAAGGGATATCTTATCTCTAAGGATGCATGGAGTGATAAGGAGGAAGAGAAAATTCTGCCACAGTACAAAGAGGAGGTAGACAGACAATTCCTCGAAGCAGAGAACTTCGGCGAGTATAAAAAGGAAGATGTATTTGTCCATCTCTATTCGGAGATGCCTGACGACCTGTTGGAGCAGAAAAATCAGTATGACCGCTTTCTTCAATGGAAAGAGAGCAGATTAAACAATCAAAAAAAGTAGAAGAGCGCTATGAAGATAATGAATATGGTCAATGCAATAAACGATGCATTGGATATAAAACTCACTGAAGATAAAAATGTTATCGTATATGGGGAAGATGTCGGTGTTGAGGGAGGAGTATTCAGGGTTACTGAAGGTCTTCAGCAAAAGCATGGTGTAACAAGAGTGTTCGACTCACCTCTTGCTGAGTCCGGCATTGTAGGAACAGCCGTAGGAATGGCTGTGGCAGGGCTAAGGCCGGTCGTTGAGATGCAGTTCTGCGGCTTTATCTATCCTGCTTTTAACCAGATAATCAGCCATGCATCCAGAATGAGGAACAGATCCAGAGGGAAGTATGAGACTCCTATTGTTATAAGAATGCCATATGGCGGTGGAATTAATGCTCTTGAGCATCATAGTGAGAGTATGGAGGCAATTTTCGGACATATTCCGGGATTGAAAGTGGTTGTACCATCTACACCTCACGATGCCAAAGGGATGCTAATCTCCGCAATTGAGAGCAACGACACTATACTGTTCATGGAACCGAAGAGAATTTACCGGGCCATTAAGCAGGAGGTAGCAGATGGCAAATACACAATTCCTTTGGGAAAAGCCAGTGTTTTGTCACAGGGAAGTGACGTTACCGTAGTTGCATACGGAGCAATGATAAGGGAGGTTCAAAGGGCAATGGTGATGGCAAAGGAGCAGGGAATCAGCGTTGAGCTGATTGACCTTCGGTCAATATATCCTATTGACAGGGAGACAATTGCAAAGTCCGTGAAGAAAACAGGAAGAATTATCACCGTTACAGAGGGTCCCCGTTCATTCGGTGTAGGGTCAGAAATCAGCCAGATAGCAATAGAAGAGGCGTTTCTGAGCCTGGAAGCTCCACCATCACGAGTATCCGGTTTTGATACTATAGTCCCTCTTCCGAGAGGTGAACATCATTATATGCAGGATCCGTACAAGATCCTATATGAAATTGAAAGAATTGTAAAATATTGAGATCATGAGATATATATTTAAATTTCCGGACATAGGAGAGGGGCTTGACGAGGGTACAATCGTAGAGTGGCATGTAGAGAAAGGCAGTACAGTTAAAATGGGTGATCCTCTCTGTACAATGGAGACAGACAAGGTTGTCACTGCAATACCCTCCCCGAAGGATGGAGTAATTGCAGCTAAATTCGGCAAACCCGGAGAGGTGATACATGTCGGCGATGCTCTGGTGGAGATAGAAATTGCAGGTGTGTCAGGTGAAGCCGCAGTGGAAGAGGCCAATAAGGTTGAGGCAGTTAACGAAGAGGGGGCAGGAGTTGTCGGCACACTCGAAGTGGCCGGTAACAGCGTAGTCCTCTCGGCCAGCAGGGAGGGAGTTAAAGAAACCGAAACCGTTAAACCTGAAAAGAAAGCTCTTGCCACACCCGTTGCACGTGCCCTGGCAAAAGAGCTTGGCATAGATATTAACAGAGTCAAGGGCAGCGGACCTGCAGGTCGTATAACAAAAGAGGACGTGAATAACTTTTCGGCAGCACCACCGGCCAAGCCGGAGAGATCACAAGCTCCCGGCAGCGACACAGTTGAGATTGAGCAACTCTCCCAGATCAGGAAGAGCATTGCCAGACATATGACTCAGAGCAAACACAATGCGGCTCATATGACTCTTTTTGAAGAGGTTGAAATATCGGAGCTGGAAAGAGTAAGGAGCAGATACAAGGAGTCTCTTCAGAAGGAGGGTGTAAAGCTCACCTACCTGTCATTCATAGTAAAAGCTGTTGCTCTGGCACTAAAAAAACACCGATCATTGAATGCTGAGATGGATCTCGAGGGTGGAAAAATGATCTATAAAAAGTACTACAATATAGGAATAGCAACAGATACCGAAAAAGGGCTCGTAGTTCCTGTAATCAGGAATGCCGACATATTGTCTGTAAGAGAGATAGCTGCAGAAATTGCTGCTCTTTCCGAGAAGGCCAGGTTGGGACAACTCACGATGGAGGATATGAAAGGCGGCACATTTACCATAACAAGTTACGGAAACATAGGCGGACTATTCGCAGTCCCTGTGATAAACTACCCGGAGGCGGGTATTCTCGGAGTAGGAAGAATATCAAAGCAGCCTGTAGTAAAGGGTGATGAGCTTGCGATAGGATTAATCCTTCCATTGTCACTCAGCGTTGACCACAGGATTGCCGACGGAGGGGAGACTGCACGTTTCATGAATACTGTCATGGCATATCTTGGAGATCCTGTAACACTTCTTTTTAACTGATAAACAATGATGATATGTACGATTTAGTAATAATTGGCTCAGGTCCGGCCGGATATGTGGCCGCAATCAGAGCAGGTCAGATGGGCATGAAGACGGCCATCGTTGAGAGGGAGAAAATCGGAGGAATGTGCCTCAACTGGGGATGTATCCCGTCAAAGTCGATGATAGAGAGTGTAAAGCTCTATCAAAGGATACTAAAAGACTCGGCAAGATTCGGGATTGACGGTATCGAGACCGGTCGGGTCTCGTTCAACTGGGACAATGCCATAAAGAGAGCGGATACAATAGTAAAGAGACTCACGGGAGGGGTTGAATTTCTGCTCAAAAAAAACGGGGTCGAAATCATTAAAGGCGAGGCAAGAATAGCATCTGCAAACTCGGTACTTGTCGAGAACCGTTTGCTTGATACAAAAAACATAATAATAGCAACAGGTTCAACCTCGGTTCCATTGGAAAAGAGTATTGAGGATCTTGTTATAGAGCCAAAGGAGCTTTTCAAACAGAGGAGCATTCCGGATAATATTGTTGTCACCGGCAATACCCCTGTGGCAATCGAGCTGGCCCAACTGTTCCGTATGATGGAGAAGAGTGTGACTCTTGTGACTGCGGCAGATCATATTATGCCGAAGGCGGATGATTATATCCGCAAGTATATGGAGGGTCGCCTGAAAAAGGATAAGATAGAGATTGTCTACAACACTCCGGTTGACACTTCCGCAGGAATGTGGAAGGATGGCATACTTGAGGTGGGCGGGAAAAGTATTAAGTGCGACCTGATTATCAATTCATCAAGCAGAAAAGGCAATCTTATCGGTTCCGATATCAAGATAGATGTCAGTGATGGTTTTTATATCGTTGATCAGGATTGTGAGACATCAGTGAAGGGTATATATGCAGTAGGTGATGTCAATGGCATTTCGCAGTTCGCCCACATAGGATCCGCACAGGGGCTTCATGTTGTAAACCTTCTGAAAGGGATCAGACAGAAGCTGGATATACACAAACTTCCTATGAACATGTATTCTGTACCTGAAGCGGCACAGATAGGATTAACCGAGCAGGAGGCGCAGAATGAGGGATATGACTACAAAATCAGTGAATTCCCGCTTTCCGCAAATGGTAAGGCAATGTCCGAAGGTCAGTCCGACGGCTTTTTAAGGCTCATTTCCGACAAAAAGCTCGGGGAGGTACTCGGTGTACAGATTGTTGCCCCGAATGCTACAGACATGATAAATGAGGCCGCTGCATACATGCAGCTCGAGTCCACAGTATATGACATAGCCCAGACTGTTCACACCCACCCTACCGTCTCGGAGATTTTCATGGAGGCGGGCTTTGAGGCCGTAGACAAAGCAATTCATAAATAATGGAAGTTAAAGTTCACAGATACAACCTTCCGGATTTAAGTGTAATGGAGAGCCGGGAGGATTTTGCCTTCAGGATATGGCAGCCAGACAAGGTTTATGCTATTCTTGGGAGAGCCAACAATCCAACAGGCTCCTTGATTGTTGAAGACATTATAAATGACAACGTTACAGTCATGCAACGTCCCTCAGGCGGAGAGGCCGTGATCCTCTCCCCCGGGATGTTGGTCTTCTCTGCTAAAATCAGATTTGAGAGAGGAATGAATACAAAGGATATTTTCAAGAGTATAAACAGAAATCTGATCAGCCGCCTCTCCGCCTTAGGTATAGAGAATCTGCAATCAAGGGGAATCTCGGATTTGTCAATCGGAGAGAGAAAAATCCTCGGTTCGTCAATGTATCTAAACAAGGATAAACTTTTCTACCACGCAGTCCTTAATTTGTATGCAGACACATCGTTAATATCAAAATATCTCAGCCATCCCAAACGTGAGCCAGACTACCGAAAGGGCAGGAGTCACAAAGATTTTGTATCTTCCTTGCAAAAAGAGGGTTATGAAATATCCTTCGAAGATGTTGCCGACTGTGTCAAATTTGCCTTTAAAAATCTCTTCTTCCAATCATCAGAAAAACAGGAAATTCCCGAACCTGATTATCAACACTCTTTTTCATTATAAAGCAGGTTTCTGACTTTGTATGCCTGAAATTCCCCGATTCAAGGGTTGATTTCAGCAATTCCACGTCAAATCCGTTATGTCCGGAAAAACCCTCTCCGTGAAAGGTGCCGTCTTCCTTATATAAATCTGCAATTGCAATATATCCGCCCGGTTTAAGCAATTTATAAAGTTTTTCCAGTAGAGAACCGACATCTTTAATATGATGGAAAACCATTTGCGAATATATAAGATCGAACTTTCCCCCGAGGTACTCTCCTTTTTCAAGATCAGCCACTACCGGATTCAGATTCTCTATTGAATTGTCAGATATTTTCTCCTTCATCACCTCAACCATCTCTTTAGAACTATCCATCAGGACTATCTCTTTGAAATGAGGCGCAAGCATACTCCCAAGAATACCTGTACCGGCACCATATTCAAGTGCTCTCATCCGGTTGTTTACAGGTATCATTTCAAGCATTTTTGCGGCAATTGCACCCGAACGCTCCTGATGAACAGGATTAATATCCCAGGTTCTTGCCCTGGAATCAAATATGTTATTGGTTTTATCCATTTACATTTTTTAAAATAAAACAATAATTAAATATATAAGTTCTTTGGAAAATGAGATAACTTTAAGGCAAAAATCATAATGAAACAGAATAAGCCGCTCCGCCTGACTATCCCGGATCCGTTGATTCTTGCCCTGGGTCTTACAATCCTCACACTAATACTTTCACTTATATATGGGTCTAACCCAAGATCCGGCATAGCCGGTGTTGCAGATGTCCTTTCATACTGGACACAAGGCTTCTGGGATCTTCTTGCCTTCTCTATGCAGATGGTCCTCATTCTGATGTTGGGTTATATGCTGGCCCTATCCCCTGTTGTGGACAGACTATCATCCGGTCTCGCACTATTGAGCAACAAGCCGGTTCAGGGAGCCGTTTCGGTAGCTTTTGTGGCGGTTGTTGTTGGTTTGATCAACTGGGGACTCGCGCTTGTATTAGGGGCCGTTTTGGTCAGAAAAATCGCGATTCAGGCGAAAAAGAACGGGAGTCCCATAAATTATCCTCTGATGGGTGCAGCCGCTTATGTCTGCATGATGGTGTGGCACGGAGGGCTTTCTGGTTCGGCGCCTCTCTCTGTTGCCAGTGCAGGACATTTCCTTGAAGAGAAGACAGGAATCATACCGTTGTCAGAGACTACATTCTCATCAATGAACCTCATAGCTACAGCAATAATACTGGTTTTAATACCGCTTGCAACTTTGTGGTTTGCAAAAAGAGGTAAGATGAAAATTCCTGACGGAGGGATATCAGATAGTTTTGACACATCTGGAAATCAATCTTCTGTGTGGCGGCCTACATTCATATCAATTTCAGGCATTCTGCTGCTTGCAGGCTTTATCATACGTATGGCAATACACCCGGGAAGCAGTATCGGATTAAACGAGATCAATCTCATTCTGTTTGCCCTGGTGATGATTGTTTTTCCAAAAGTCAACGACCTCTCCAAGGCAACAGAGAATGCCATAGGCAGCACAACCGGCATAATAATCCAATTCCCGCTCTATGCAGGAATAATGGGTATAATGCAGTATTCTGGATTACTTTCTGTGATGACCGACTGGTTTGTAAGCATCTCAACAAAGCAGACTCTTCCTCTGTTCTCATTTCTCAGTGCCTCTCTTGTCAATCTGTTCGTCCCGAGTGGTGGGGGACAATGGGCGGTACAGGGACCACTACTGATCGATGTTGCAACATCAATAGGAGTCAGTCACCCAAAAGTTGTTATGGCTCTTGCATACGGAGACCAACTCACAAACATGCTACAACCATTCTGGGCACTGCCTTTGATAGGCATAACAGGGTTGAAGGCCGGTGAGATTTTCCGTTATTCCTGGAGATTCCTGCTTATAGGGTTTGTTGTGTTCGGGGCTGTTCTGTGGTTTTTCTGATAGTCTCGATGATTCTCTCATTGTTGATTATCATCATACCATGTCTGTCATCCGATATACCCTCGCTGAGCCTGTATGTATAAACAGGTGTACTGCCATGTAAAAGAGTCGGTAAATAGACAAACTTCATATTGTCACACGTCTCCCTCAATGTTACTCCGGCTTCCATTATATGCGTTGAGACAATATAAATGCATCTCCTGTGTTTTGAAAAGGCCTCGGTAACAGCAACAGTCGCGTCATAAGCATCTTTTACATTGGTCCCTTTAAAAAGCTCGTCAAAGATCACCGCCAGTCTCTTTCCGGAACTCACCGCAAGAGCAACATCTTTTACTCTCTTCACTTCAGCATAAAAGTGACTGTAACCCATATTAAGGTTGTCAGGTACGTTTATCGAGGTATATATACCATCTATAGGGGTAAAAAGCATAGATGATACCGGTAATGGAAATCCCATATGTGCCAGGTAGAGAGTCACACCGAAAGCCTTCATCAAAGTAGACTTTCCCGCCATGTTTGCACCGGTAAGGAAAATCAAGTTTGACCTGTGGTCAATCAAAACATCATTGCTGACAGCATTTGGCACAGTAGGATGATAAAGCCCTGACATATTTATAATTGTCTCATCCTGAATGACAGCCTCTGCAAAAGAGAAGCCTCTCTCCCGTCCAACCTTTGCCACTGCAATATAGAGATCCAGTTCATAAAGCAATCCTAATACTTCATTGATCTGAGAAGCATAAGCATACCGAAGCCTGTAATCGTAACGGGCAAAAGCTGCTGTACCACATTCAGACATACTCCCGGCGGAATAAATCCATTCCAGCCCTTTGTCATGAAGTAATTCCAGAGCTTTTAAAGCAATAGTACGATATGGGCATGTCACTTCCATAGAATCGAACTTTCTAAAGAAAGACTCGAGTTTTATGAAAAGTGAAATTGAAGCATTCATTCCAAGCTGAAGCGTCTCAAGCTCCTGATCGTTTGCAATCAGCTTCATTGCCTTTCGCTTGAAGCTGTTCATCATTGAGGCGGCAAAAGATCTGGCCTCTCCGTTTGTGAGGTATTGCTCGGCTGTGTCAAGTTCATCCTTTTCAACCGGGAATTGGAACTCCTCTCTTTGAAAAAAATCGAAAATCCTCTTTCTTGCATTAATCTTAACAGCATCTGTCAAAGGTTCAAGAAACATACGCTCTAACGCCGTCTCGCCTCCTTTTGTCACAGTCCGGTTAAACAGACTGAAAATAGAGTTACTCTTATACTTACCCAATAAATTGAGATCTTCGAGGGTCTGTCTGTCTATTTGAAAATTATTCATTTTTTGTCAAGTATATCAAGTATTCCCTCATTTTTGACGATAATCATACCATGACGGTCAGATGTTATGCCCTTTTCGATTCTGTATGTATATCTGGGGGTATTTCCATCCATAATTGTCGGAAGATTTATGAAATTTATGTTATCACATCGCTCCTTCAAGGTCTCACCGGCCTCTATTATGTGTGTCGAAATGATAAATATACAGTTTTTGTTTGCGGCAAAAGCCTCACTTACAGCAACAGTGGCATCATAAGCATCCTTCACATTTGTACCTCTGAAAAGCTCATCAAAGATTACAAGAAGATTTTTTGAATTACCTATACTCTCAGCAACCTTCCTGACCCTCACAACCTCAGCGTAAAAATGGCTGTAACCCTTATTGATATTATCAGGCAGGTTGATTGTTGTAAACATGCCGTTTAGCACAGAGAACCTCATACTTTCCGCCGGCACCGGGAAACCCATATGGGCCAGATAGACCGCAATCCCGAAACTCTTCATAAAAGTTGATTTACCTGCCATATTAGCACCGGTAAGAAATATCATGTTACTTTTCTGATCAACCTTTATTGAATTCGGAACAGCATTCTTGAGAAGAGGATGGTAGAGCCCCTTAATCTCAAATACACCTGCTCCCTCGGGCATAGCCTCAGCGTATGCAAAATTTCTGTCTCTTGCACACCTGGCAACAGATATATAGACATCCAGCTGATAAATAAGTTGTAGAAGCTGTTTTACAGTATCTCTGCAATTGAAGCGGAATGTCTGATCAAATTCAGCAGTTCTGGCATATGTGATCTTATTAGGATTTTTCTCCTGCAGGGAGGCTCTCAATGAATCTGAGTTTATTATATCCAGCATTGCAGAGGCCTGTGTGTGATAAGGACACCCCGGACCTGAGTCCGGGATGCTTTTTAAAAATTTCTCAAGCACACATATAATCTCCACAATAGAAGCGACACCCTTGGCTATCTGTTTGTACTCCGTATCCGAGCCTATCGCACTGCGGAATTTCCTCTCAAGATTATCCTGATAGGCAGAGAGCCTGGTTCTGTTGTCTGTATTCGCCAGATAAGACTCTGCCGGATCAAACAACTCACTTTTGAAAGGAAATGCAATCTCTTTTTCCTGAAAGAAACGGATTATTTTTCCCCTCTCATTTATTTTTTCATCTTCAGACAACGGATATCTGAACATCTCCTCAAGAACTTGTGAGCCGCCATTGGTCACGGTCTTGTTAAAAATACCGTATACAGACCTGTCATTGTTCTTGCCGAAGATCCCAAGATCATCCGTTGTCTGCTTATCTATTCTGAAAATCATGGTATTTGCTATCTACCTTTTCTTCTTACCCAAATAAGGATATAGAAAATGAGCATCGCTAATGGTAACGCTCCCATCAAAGCCCATCTGGTGATTGCAATACCCGGAACACCCATAGATATCTTATCGTCCGGAGGTGTCGGCCTGCGAACATCAATAGGAACCTCCTCATCTGACATCCAGTAAAATGCCCCCATGATGAAGTTATAGTTTGCAGCATTAACATCCTTCCTGCCGATGCTGATCTCTCCGTTGCTTATACAATCTGCATCTCCTGAAATGATTATTTTCTGAGTCTTATCTCCGACCTTCCTGTCCAATGCAAGAACTGTTGGAATTGAAACCATAATGCTATCACCTGCCGAAGGTTTTATAACTGCAGCCGAGTCATCCAGTAAAGCGGCTGAACCGGTTTCACTCCATGTACCTCCTGTAGTGTCTGAAACAAACATCTCTGTGACATTGAAACCTTTGTCCTTAGAGTATGTCAAACCTGCACATCCGGGCATAGTTGTTATATAACCGTCAACCCTCATATCATCTATAAGATAGATCATATCAGACCCCTCTTTTGTAGGTATTGCCTGTATAAAATCAGGTGCAAAATTGGCGCTCTGTCTTACAAGAGTTCCCTCCATTAATTTTACCCCAAATTTCTCCAGGATTGGATTTACAACACTTTGTCTGCCCGGTTCTCCTGCAATCAGCAGATTCCCGCCTCTGGCTATGTAACTGTCAAGGTTTGCCTGCTGTTCCGGTGTCAGGGTGCTCTTCATGTCAGCCATTACCAGAATTGATATCTCCTGAGGAATCTCCTTGTCAAGGGATACTTCACTATAATCGAATCCCTGGTTGATCAGAGAGTAACGGAAAGTCTTCTCCTGAGCAAACACGCTGTAATCGTCATCTTTCGATTTGGTGGCACTTCTCTCGCCATGTCCTGTAACAAACCCGATCTCAGGGAGATCCATAACCATTCTCTTAAATGCCGCAGTAATTTCTGCTTCTGATGGTTGCACATTCCTGTCATCAAACACTCTGAGGAAAGTTTTCTCCCCATTTTCCCTGACAAGAGTTCTTACAAAACGATTCCCCTCAGATTTGAGATTCTCTATCTTCTGAATCTCTTCAGGCGTTTTGAAAATTGCAGTATCTAGCTTGAAAACCTTAGCATACTCAATCATTCTCTCCTTATCACTCTTTCCCGGATACCTCTTATCCAACCTTGGATTGTTTGCATGGTCGTAATATCTTATGTAATTCATCTTGATTTCAGGCTTGAATCTTAGATATTGCCTGAATACCTCCATGTCCCTGAGCTCTGTTTTCGGCATGCCGAGATAGTAGTATGCATCAAGGATATTTACATATGTATTCACTGTGAGATCCCCTTTCATCTGGGCAACAATCTTCTGGCTGTTAGGAGTCAGTGTATTAAGATTTGTCCTGGTAGAGTCATGATAAAACATTAAAGCAGGCCTTGATGTTATATAACCAAGGATTACTGCAATAAGAGCAACTCCGACATAACGTCCTGCCGCTATTCTGAAAGGAGTCTTCTGTCTGATAGCCTTCAGCCTTAATATTGACAATGAGAGGAAGAGAGCTATTACAATGAGAAAATACAGAACATCCTCACTACATATCAACCCGTTTATAAACTCGGTAGATCTTCCTTTCATAGAGAGCCAATAGGCTATGTCACGGACAAAAGCTACATCCTGCCACATTGAACCGACAAGGTTGAGCAATGTCAATGTTGCAAGAGTGCCTATTGCTGCCACTACCTGATACGAGGTAAGACTTGACATGAAAAGGCCGACAGCCGCATAAGCACAAATAAGGAGAAAGAGACCTATGAGACCTGCTGTAACCCCCCAGAAATCAAATTGAGGAACAGTAAAGAAGCTGAAAACCATAAAGACCATCAGGATAACTGATATCAACAGTGCATAGAAAACCATTGACATATACTTACCCAATATGATCTGAGTATTGGTTACCGGTGAAGAATATAGCAACTTAATAGAGCCGCTGCTAAGCTCCCTGCTCATCAGCCCCATCGTCAGCAATGGGATATACAGATAGAGATATTGCTGCACTATTGTGAATACACCCATTCTGTGATTCGCAAAAATTGTCATTGAGACACTTTCCAGCTTGTATGCAAGAGCCTGCGAGCTAACTTGCCAATCAAGAACATTGCAGTACGCCATACTTGCCTGTATGGTGAAAATTATCAAAATCAGCCAGGCAATAGGTGAATAAAATAAAGTCTGAAGCTCTGCACGAGCTATTCTTAATATCATTTTCATGTTGTTTCCTCCTTACTTAGCCTTTTTTGACAATTCAGCGAATATTGTATCGAGTGAACTGCGTTCAAGACGGATCTCATTGAGTCTCCATCCATTCTTGACACTGGCAGTCACAATACTTTCTATAGCCTCCTGAGAATCGGTGAATTTAACCTTGTATCCTGTACCCCCGTTTTCAGAAACTTCAGTTACACCGTCCAATTTAGCTATCTCCCCGACAGGTGGCGCTTCGAGAAGGGAAACAAAAACAGTATTAGGAATTATATAATTATCAAACTCCTCCACTGTTCCGGAAAATACAACCTTGCCGGATTCAATCATCCTGATATTGTCACACAAAGCCTGTACTTCAGACAAAATATGTGTTGAGAGGACAACTGTACGATCCTGGGCAATGTCACGTATCAAAGATCTTATCTCCACGATTTGATTAGGATCAAGCCCGTTAGTAGGCTCGTCAAGAACGACGATGTCCGGGTTGTGAATGATAGCCTGCGCAATTCCGACACGCTGCTGATATCCTCCGGAGAGATTCTTGATGAGTCTCTTTCTGAAATGGGCAATTCCGCAGCTAACAAGGACATTTTCAACCGCTGCCTTTACCTCCTTTTCAGGAATCATTCTGAGATCAGCGCTGTAAATCAAGTACTCCTCAACGGTCAAATCAAGATGAAGAGGTGGTTTTTGTGGTAAAAATCCGATATGCTTCTTCGCCTCAATAGGATTACTGCGCATATCGATTCCTTTGATAAATACATCGCCTGCTGTCTGTTTCAGTACTCCGCAGATGATGTTCATAATTGTGGATTTACCTGCTCCATTGGAGCCAAGCAAACCAAAGATACCCCGTCCGGCAATTTCCAGATTTATATCCTTCACTGCCCACTGGACGCTGTACCTATGTGAGAGATTCTCAACTCTTACAATCGGTTCTGTCATAGTTTGGTTAATATAGTTTTTACTTCCGGGTTGTCTTTTAGACTACAATTTCTACACAAAGTTTACTCCTTTGGTGTAATATTTCCGCTGTATACCTGATTTTCCTGCTCCGCTACCCTTATAAATGTCGTTCGTTTACTCAGTTCCTTGAGTTGCGAGGCACCGACATAAGTACATGTACTCCTTATACCTCCCAAAATATCCAAAACAGTTCCTTCTACACTTCCCTTGTATGGGACAAAAACGCTTTTTCCCTCACTTGCCCTGTACTCAGCAACCCCGCCTGAATGTTTCTTCATTGCTGTTTCCGAGCTCATGCCGTAAAACATCTTGACCATCTCCCCGTCTTTAAAAGTAATCTCACCCCCGGACTCATTATGCCCCGCCAACATTCCCCCAAGCATTACAAAATCAGCTCCTGCACCAAACGCCTTTGAAACATCCCCGGGTGTAGAGCACCCCCCGTCACTTATGATATGCCCGCCTAAACCATGAGCCGCATCAGCACACTCAATAATAGCCGAAAGCTGAGGATAACCGACACCTGTCTTTACCCTTGTCGTACATACTGACCCGGGGCCAATCCCAACCTTGATGATATCCGCCCCTGAAAGTAAAAGTTCTTCGACCATCTCTCCTGTAACAACATTTCCGGCTATAATAACCTTATCCGGAAATTTGCCACGAACCTTTTTTACGAAGGAGACAAAATGCTCTGAATATCCGTTGGCTACATCTATACAAATGAATTTCAGCTTCGGGAACTGTTCGAAAATCTGTCCCAGCTTCTCATAATCCGCAGCCCCGGTCCCGGTACTAACTGCTACATGTTCCACAATTTTTCTGGGAGACTCTGCTAGAAATTTCCCCCACTCCTCTATGCTGTAATGTTTGTGAATCGCAGTGAACATATGGTGTTTATGCAGCGCAAGTGCCATCTCGAAGGTTCCGACTGTATCCATATTTGCCGCCATTACGGGGATTCCCTCCCATTCACATTTAGCATTCAAAAAACGGTAAGTCCGTTCCAGTTTAACCTGCGACCTGCTTTTTAATGTCGAACGCTTGGGGCGGAACATAACATCCTTAAAACCAAGCTTTATGTCATATTCTATTCTCATGTCTCCTATATTTAAAATCCAAGTTCTGTTTCTATTGACGATAATGCCTCCAAAGACAACTCGATAAAGTTATCAAGTTCAAGTCCCAGGCTCTCACACTCCATAATGTTCTCTCTTTTTACCGAGGCGGCAAAAATTTTCTCTTTCATCCTTTTTGTCACGGATTTAACCTTTACACTTGATATTTTTTTATCCGGATAAACAAGAGCTACAGCAAAAATCAATCCTGTCACAGTCTCTCCCGCAGCCAATGCGTGTTGGAAAATTGTCTCCCTTGTTTTTCCCGAAGCTTTTTCATTGTGCATTATAATAGCGTCCAGTGATTCTTGCGGGATATCCTCATTCATCAACATCTCAACTCCGACCGGGCCGTGAAGGGAAGAATCTCCGCCGGTTTTCTCCACATCAATGTCATGCAGCAACCCTGTTATTCCCCATAGATCCTCATCTTCTCCGCAATGTCTTGCAAGAGCACGCAATACGGCTTCAGACGCCATACAATGAGCTATCATTTTTGGATTTTTAACATTCTGTTTCAGTAAGTCAAGATAATAATCCCTCGTTTTCATGGCAGATAAATAAGTTGCAAGTTAATAAAAAGCAGAGTAAATATTCACTATATTTATGCACATAATAACCACACGATGAAAAAATTACTGCTCATTCTCCTCTTTTCCGCACAAGGTGTATTTATAATGGCCGGCATGAACCAAACGACCACTGCATTACCTGACACTTCTATTATTTCCGGGAAAAACACCGTTCTATCAATAGCTGAAAGATTCCACAAAAGGTTACTTCCGAAAATCTCCATAAAGGATAAGCGAATGTTGGAAGATACCTCCTCCAAGGTCCTTACAAATCTCGCAGCAGCCTCAATGATTCAAAGCATGAAGGGAGATCTTCCAGGAGCACTTATTTCCCTTGCAGTCATAAGAAACGCAGAAGATGCAAATGCAGTAAACAGTTTTGGAGGTTATCTGAGAGCAATTGATTCAATCAAAACCTCCCTTCCTGTCCTGCAATATGCACACAAGCTTGCTCCGGACAACCCATCCATTATAAGCCAATTAGGCCACACATACCTTGATCTGGGAAATGTATCAAAAGCAGAAACACTATATACAGCAGCTCTCGGATTAGATAATGACAACCCTTTTGCATTGCAGGGAATGGTTGCCCTTTATCTGAAAAAAGGCGATAAAGGAAAGGCTCTGGAATACATGTTGAGATCATCAAAATTTATATTTTCGGTAAGGACTCCTCTTGTTTATGAGCAATTCAGAGACTATATAGACACAAAAACCTCAGTGGAAGAGGGGGAGGGAGACAGAGAATTTGCTGAATCATTACTACAGGGAACAGAAACCGAATCAATAAGGATTATTTCTCCACAAATTCCAAAAATTCCGACATTCCCATTTTTCGACAATCTGGCATCATATGAAAAATCCTCTTTTCAAGCGGATTTGATGCAATTACTCGGGGAACTGACAGCAAAAGAGCAATCCCTGATGGCAGAAATATCTTCGTTTAATATGGCTGACTCACACGAACCGGTCATTCCTCCCGGAGCAATAGCCATATCTCATGAACAGGGGATATTCATGTTTGACCAAGTTATGGACCTGACAGAAAAGATTTCAATAATAGATACCGACAGACAGTATAAAGAGAATCTCGGATATATGGAAGAATTTTACAGGATTATGCAATCCTATGGGAACAAACTGGGGGATCTTGAAAGAAAAGCCGCAGATTGCCAGACAGAAGCCTGTGAAATGAAATATAAGATTGAGATATGCAAACTAAAACAGGAGACATATCAGACTGTCAACGCATTATTCATGAAGTGGTACCACTGCATTATAGATTTTAATACCCGGAATCAGAAGACAATAAACGATATTTATGGTTTCTCTCAACCATGGATGGACCGGACACTCTCTGAAAATGAATATGTATTAATGGAATACAGACGACTCCTATCCTCTTACAGCATTGTACGATCATCAATAAACGCCTCCCTGACAAATTACGTTCATTTCGACGTAAATGACGAATGCCTCTCTATGAATATAGAAGATATGAAGGAGCAACTCCGGCAAATGGAACTTGAGGAGGTACGCATGACAGAACCGGCCAAATGTGAGAATAGTCCCAAGATTGTCATATCTATAGTATACTGTGAGCTTGCATTGGATTGCAGCAGTGTTGAAGCTGGTTGTACAAAGGGCGTATCCGGTTCTGTCAAGAGAGATTTCGTAAAAAACGAGACAACGATTTTTGTAGGTGTAGGCGGAGATGTTGACGCAGGGAGTGTTGCCGCGGGAGGAAAAGCAGGAGTATATGTAACTATTCCGGACAGTGGTACCGGTTTTGATGCCGGTGCAAAAGTGGAGACACAGGTGATAGGAAAAGCCGGATTCAGCGGAGCAGGTATTAATACAGAAACAACAATGAGTATATTTTCCGCTCCTAAAATTCAGGTTACACCTGTTGTTGCCCCTATTATAATACCAGATTAAAACACCTGACAATCTGAAATTCCGAAAATATTTATTATATTTGGTTAAACATTAAATAAGACTTCCTGTTTTGCATCCTTTCCATTTTAGATGCAGGATTTTGTTGATTAATTAATACTATTTTAATTACATATACAACCTAAAAGTTATTATAAAGATGAAATACAAAGTAATATTTATCGCTTTTACAGCAATTCTGGCAGCCTCCTGCGACAAACTCGGATCAGGCGGATCCGATGATTCAATCGGAGGTTCAACCGACATAGCATTAAATACAGTCGGTAACACTTTTGCCAACAGTGTATCTGCCGGGGGAAGATTGTACAACGGGACTATAAGAATTTCATCCGTCAGCAGTGACGGGATTGCCACTGTTAATTTCACTGCAGCAATTCCAACAACTATCCCTATCCTTAGCAACATAAAATCAAAGTACAAGGATAACAGTGGGAATCTATCATGCCAGGGAAAGTTCAAGATGACAGATGAAGGCATTCTGGACTATAACAACATAGACCACAAGCCGTTTGTACTAGTGAAATATGATGGAAAGGTAGGTGATAAGTACACTCTCAAAAAGAGCGACGGTGAAACAATTGTCAGAGAGATTGTCAGAAAATCGGACAGTGATGATTTCTACTGGAATGGAATGATAATAAAGACCATAGATGTTGAACAAAGTTCTAATATTCCCGGTGTCTCAAGTATAATGTATTTCTGTAACCACAGATTCGGAATCGTTACTGTACGAGTATACATGGAAGACGGCACACAACCACAGATGAGCCTTGTACCATCATCATACTGATAGTCTTATGAAGGTCCGGAATCTTTTATTGCCTGCAAGTTTCCGTATAATCGGATATATATCTGTGGTATTCGGAGTTCTTGCAGGCATTCTCCGTTTCAAAGAGGGAATAAAACCAGAGTTTCTTACCCGAAAGGTTTTCGCAGTTTTTTCATCTTTCCTTGAGAATAAATATTTTGAGTACATAAAAAACAATCTTGGGGAGGAGATTTGCGCATTCTTTATTATTGCAGGTTTATATATGATTGCTCTATCCGAAGAAAAAGAGGAAACCGGGAAAGTGTCTGAGTTGAGGATAAAATCATTGATTATCGCTATGTATATAACCCTTGTATTTCTGACCCTTTCAATCTGGACTACATTCGGCTTTGCATTTCTCTACATGACAATCATCGCAATGGCAGTAATGCCCCTCTCATATATAATTTTATTCAGAATTAATATTTGGACTTCAAGAATAAAAAAATGAGCAAGAAGAGAGTTCTCATTTTTACCATGGCCTTCATTATGGTTTTGTCAATTTTTCTAATTGCCGCCAACCAAGGAAGAGAGAAAAACATCAATACCCTAATCTATCATAGAGGGGATTCAATCTCTCTGAGCAGGGGTGATATTATTGTCAGGCCGAACAATCCTCACCTTCCGGGCAGCGCATACATAAAAGGGGGACGCAGACTGGGACATGTAGCAGTTGTAGTTAAGGGATCTTCAGGGAACTCGGCCGAGCAAGTCCTTTCAAAGTCTATAGTAATCGAGGCTCTTCTGTATGATCAAAAAACAAAGAGCTTTATTTTTGACACTTGTGAACAGGTGAGATATGCCCCCGCCTCATTTTCTTTCGGAAGCAAATACAGAGGGTGTCGATACAGACTAAGATTAAATACTGATGTTAAAAAAATTGATTCAATCGTAGAATTTCTGGAGAGTCAGCTTGATGGAAGCTACAGCATTTTTACAGAAAAAATCAGAAGTGCCGGAATGTTACACCGACACAGTGAATGGCACTGTGCGACACTTGCCTGGCAGGCCTGCTACGCCGCTTCCGGGGTCGACATCGACGGCAACGGGGGATCAGTAATTTATCCATCGGATATAATAATCAGCACTGCTTTTGACCATCCTTGCGGTAGGGTGGTATTTTGACCCTGGACATAGAGCGGTCATGAGGATATTTCAATATCCATATTGCAAAAAGAGCACCGATCAACGCAAAAAGCATATCGCTCTGTGAATCCCAGACATACCCCTGAGTTCCCAGAAACGTTACCGGATTTTTATCAGCTATCGAACATGCAATATACTCTATAAGCTCGTATACAGCAGCAGTAGTCATAGCGACACAGAAAGCGAGAAATGAGACAAGACCCTTGCCCTTGACTATTTCCTTACGAATGAACAACTCTCTCGATATAAGAACCGGAATTACTCCCTGAAAAAAATGGCCGAACTTGTCAAAATTATTTCTGTTATAGCCGAATAATGAACCCGGCCAATCAAAATACGGGACCCTGGAGAAGGTGTAATGAGCTCCGAGAAACAGTAGATAACAGGAGAAGAGAATAAAAATGTAAGTAAACATTGAAAAAGAAAATTTATTGTATGTTCTTATCAATATTACAGCTCCAATAATAGCCGGAAGCGCCTCTCCTATCCAATGAAAAATGTTTCTGGGATTTATGCCGGACACTATCAATCCGGCCATGAAAAAAAATAACAATATAATGTGCTTTCTCATAATTCTCTTATAAGCATCCCGAAGTTATTATAAAGATAAGAAATAAATATCTTACCGTCACATAACTAAGACCTGCCTTTAAGATAAATCTGAGTTGAATTAATAATATTCTGCCACACACTATATGCAGCAAGACCAACAGAAACAAGTGGATTTAGATATTCGAATGCAAGCCACATAGCAATCGCTGTATTCTTTTGTCCCAAACCCTGAGTCCCGGCAACCTTGTTGCCAAAGCGTGCTCCTATTGCATGCCCGGCTACAAACTGAAACACACATGCCACCAAAGAGATGGCAGCGAGACCTATCTCAACAGGAATCATATCTGAAGGCTGCGCCAGCACAAAAGTGGTAGCCTTACCTATCACAAGAACCAAAGTTATGCTCCAGAGATAGAATGATATTCCGTTATGTTTTTGCAGGAATGAATCAGCTTTCGGAAGATAATTCTTGAAAAGATATGCAACAATAAGAGGGAGCAAAATAAGTGGAATAATCTGTCTGGCAATCATCCATGATGTCGCCAAAAAGTGGATACCTTGCGTTCCTCCTACAATTGGCAGCAGGAATGGGGTCAGTATTGCTATTGCCACATAACTGACCAGGGTAAATGAGACCAGCACAGCAATGTTTGCCCCCAGCATAAGAGCTATTACAGGAGCCGAAGTTGCAACGGGACATATCAGACATATAAACGCCTGTTGGGCAAAGAGAGGATTCCAGAAATAGAGAGCAAGGTACGAGAGGATGGCCACGGCATACTGGAAAACGATCATAAACACCGGCATACGGGATACTTTAATCTCTTTAAAATCAAGCTTACTGTAGGTAGTAAGAAGCATCAAGGCAATAAAATAGGGTATGGATTCATTTGCCGGGATTATTATTTCGGGGATTAAAACACCTGAAAGGATGCCAATCAGCAATGCCACAGGCATAACAATACTTTTGAACTTCTGTGAGTAGAACATTAATTACGATTATGGGCTGCAAAGGTAAACAAAAGTCTAAAATTCCACAGAAATCCCTATTGTAGGCAGTATAGTACCGGTTGTATTATCTATGCTCTTCATGACATACCTTTGCTCATTCAACTGTGCATCAGGATTGGCGATGTTCCCAGAACTTAACAGGATATCCGGGTTTACATTCTGACGATTGAGTACGTTTTGTATGTCTATGTAAAATTTAAAAGCTATCCTGTCTCTGTAAATATCCTTGTCCAGTCTCACATCAAGTTGGCTGAACGGAGGAAGTCTCTCCTGGTTGTGCCGGGTGTAGTCATAGTAAGCCCTGCCCGAAGCATTCCATGCCTGAACCAGAGAGCTTCTTTCTACATCATAAGGAGTATAAGGAGAGCCTCCCGCATATCGGTATTTTATACCTGCATAGAAGTTATAAGGCAATTTATATCCCGCTGCAAAAGAAAGAATGACTTTATTGTCCCATGACTGAGGTATCCATTTTTTGGTTTCTCCTTGTTGATACAAGCTTCTGTATAGAGTTCCCGTTCCGGAGAGATTGAATTTATCTCCGGCAAACACGCGCACCGAAAGCTCTGCACCATATGACTTGCCCTTTATATCAGAAGCAACCTGCTCATTGCCGGAGGCACCATAAACAGTACTCTTACCCATTAAAGGAATGTTGTCATTGGCAGATCGTATCATGTTGGAATATTTTTATAGAAAACCTCAAATGTAACCTGCAGCAATGATGCCTTTTTATACTCAACCCCTGCAATATAATGGTCCACACCAATATAATCCACCTCTTTATTAATATGTGACCCTGAATTATCTGTATAGCCAAGCGCTGTAAATGGCGGCAGTTGGTAATATCTTCCTACAGAAGAGTTAAGGCTAATGTTTTTAAGTACTTCATATGATATTGCTAATCTAGGGGAGAATGTCCCAAGGGGGTTCTTCATTGAGTTTGAATAACTATTTGCATCTGACCTGAATCCTAAAGTAAGTGATAGTTTTTCATCAGGAGTTATGTAATTACCGGATGCAAATAAATTATATTTGGTAAATGAGAGAGTTGTTTGATACTTAATAGTAACAGGTACCCCGATAAATATTTTTTGATATGTGTCATTTTCATATTTAGGGAATTCCAGTCCTACTCCTGCAGTAATTCTGAAATTTGAGATATTTGCTATTTTCTCAGCTCTGAACTTAACCTCATTTTCGACAGATGTGTATGCAAGAGTCCGTTTATCAGGATTTTTATCATCATTATCTAGATACTTAGTGTTTTTATTGCGCAGATAACTGTTGCTCAACACAAAATTCCAATACCCATTATTATCGTAATAGCGATAAACTGCACCCATGGTATACACATTCTGTTTAATAACAGGAAGGTATGCCAGTATGTACTCGTTCCTCTCCTTCCCTCCGGTATCTTCATTAAGAGACATATTATCCAATGCACCGAGACCTATTATTGATATCTCATGTCTGCGGTCAAAACGGTGCTTGACTTTAAACTGCATATCCGTGAAGGTAGGGAGCAAAGGAAGATTAAGTGCCTTGAACAAAAATTGAAGATAAGAGACTCTGGCAGACATAATGAAAGTCGTTTTATCCGAAAAACTTCCTGTAGCATTGAGTCCTGCCTCATAGGCCCCTATTGTAAATTTGTAGCTGTTTTTTGTCAGATCTCCCTCTTTATACCTTATGTCAAGAATAGAGCTGAGTGAATTTCCCTTGTTTACCGGAAAGGCTCCGGAATAAAAGTCAGCATCTCTTATTAAACCTGCATCAATAATCCCTACAACTCCTCCGGTTGATCCCTGAGTACTGAAATGATTTATAGTCGGAATCTCCACTCCGTCAAGATAGAATCTGTTTTCTGAAGGTGCACCTCCGCGTACAATAATATCGTTCCTCTCACTGTCTCCGTTAACCGTTGCTACACCCGGAAAAGAGTTAAGCACTTTTGATATATCCCTGTTTGCTCCCGGATTTCGTTCAATCTCCTGAATACTTATACTCTTCTGTGACAAAGGACTCTCTTTTACCCTTTTGAAAGGATCTGCCTTTGGTTTTACTGTTATCTCATTTAATTGAAGATTATCCTCCTCCAGTTCCAATGTAATTTCAACACCTTTTACAGTAAGCATGAACTCATATGAAAGGCACGACTTATACCCAAGCATATCTGCTTTTAGCATATACATGCCTCCGGGAACATCGGGAAAGATGAATTTCCCGTTTGCATCAGTCGTAGTTATGTATTTTGTACTTTCTATCTCCACAACGACAGCAGGTAGTGGTTCTCTTGTAATCTTGTCTATCACCTCCCCTCTTATAGAATAGCCCCTGCTCTCTTCAGCATATACTCCAAATGGATTAAATATCAATAAAATAAACAATATGAATATTTGTCTCATATATTAAAGTTTATCCAATAACGCAATATGAGACATTTTGTTGAAGACCGCTTAATTCCTGATTAAGACAATTACCCTCAGAGGGGGTGCTTAAGATCAATTAATACTGTTTCTGCGAATATTAATTATAAAATAAAGCGCAACTAATATCGCGACTCCGGCTGTCAGAAGAAACGCTGCTGTTGCACCCAGACGGTACCATATCACTCCTGTTATTGAACTGGCCAGCATGGTACAGATGCTTTGCAATCCGGAAAATGTACCAATTGCTGTTGCAGTATCATTCTTATCAGATATATTTGAAATCCATGCCTTTGCAACCCCTTCCGTCGCAGCAGCATATATACCGTAAAGGAAAAACAATGCGAAGAAAATATATAAATTGGTGTTCAATGCCATTCCGAAGTAAACAGCGGAAAAGACCAGTAGTCCGGAAACAAAAATCGTCTTGAGCCCTATTTTATCGGCAATTATGCCAATAGGAAAGGCAAATAATGCATATATCAGATTATAAAATATATAAACCCCTATGACCGATGTGTCATTCAGCCCGGCCTCTTTAATCTTTAACAACAAAAAAACATCCGAACTGTTAAAAAGTGTGAATACCAACAATCCTATAACAAGCTTCTTGTAACCTGCCGGACTGACTTTCCAATAACCTAAAAATGAGAAGAACCCTGTTCTGACTTTGGATTTCTCTGTAGGCTTTTTTCTCTCCTTCAGACACAAGGAGCTTGCCACAGCTAACAGACCCGGAATAAACGCAATTAAAAAGAGAGTTTTATAGTCCTCAGGTCTGAACCAAAGATAGAGCAACGCTAACAAAGGCCCTAAAACCGCACCGAATGTGTCCATGGATCGATGAAATCCGAACACCTTGCCCTTAGTCTCCGGGGTTGCCTCATCCGATAAAATGGCATCCCTCGCCCCGGTTCTGATACCCTTACCAAATCGATCAATGGTACGGGCAAAAAATATCCATAACGGATATACAAAGAGAGCCATCATCGGCTTGGATACAGCACTAAAAGCATACCCCAACTGAACAAATGGAACTCTTTTACCGGTATTATCCGAAAGTTTCCCGAAATAACCCTTGCTCAATCCGGCTGTTGCTTCGGCCAAACCCTCCAAAATACCAATCAGGACAACAGAGAATCCTATTGTTTTAAGATAGATTGGCATTATAGGATAGAGCATTTCGCTTGCCGTATCAGTAAGCAGGCTCACTAAAGATAAAACCCATACAGTGCGGGTAATATATTTCATTTAATTACAATTTGTGCAACAATCTTTCAAAACAGTACCAAACTCTATTTGGATTGTTGTATGTCCTATATTGAATTTTTCATGTAAGGATTCTTGGATCTCCTGTATGAAAGAGCTGTCTGTCTGAACTGATGTTATAATATGTACCGAGAGTGCCACTTTGGTAGTGCTCATAGCCCAGATATGTAAATCGTGAACATTCTGAACCCCTTTTTGTGACAGGAGGAAATCCCTTACTTTATCTACATCAATCTGCTTGGGAACAGCATCCAGAGCAAGATCAACCGAATCTGTGAACAGGTTCCATGTACCCCATAAAATCACAGCTATTATCAAAAAGCTGGTTATCGGGTCAATCCACTGCAAACCGGTTATGTTAATCAACAGACCGGCAACAACCACTCCAAGAGAGACACCGGCATCAGCCGCCATATGCAAGAATGCTCCCTTTATATTCAAATCCTCTTTTTGCCCCTTCATAAAGAGTAGTGCTGTCAATGTATTTATTACCACTCCTATGGCCGCCACAATCATTACCGGAGTGCCGGCTACAGGTTCAGGATCATACAACTTTGCCACGGCATCCCACCCGATGGCTGTCACAGCTCCAAACAATAACAAAGCATTTAAAATTGAGACTAATATTGTGGTTTTTCGTAACCCGTAAGTATATTTCCCTTTTGGTTTTATAGTGGCCAGGCGGGATGCAGTCCAGGCAAACACAAGACCAAGAACATCGCTTGCATTATGCCCTGCATCTGCCAGTAATGCAGAGGAGTTTGCTATCAGACCGTAAATAATCTCTACAGCGACAAACGCGATGTTTAGCCCTATCCCCAGGGCAAAGGCTCTGCTGTAGTTATTTTCTCCGGCATTACCATGTGAATGTTCGTGAGAATGTGCCATAATTAAATCTTTATTTACCTACAGCAAACTTAATAAATGTTCCCTTATCTAATTCATCAAAAGCAAGGTTTAACTCCTCATTTGTGTTCATCACGATAGGTCCTCCCCATGCCACCGGCTCCTTCAGCGGTTTCGCCGCCAGCAATACAAACCGTGCACCCTCATTACCGGAACGAACGACTAATGATTCGTTTGTACTGCTTTCACTCTCTGATGAAGTAAACAGTATGGCGCACGCTTTATTCTCAAATTCATTAAGAGACTCGTTTGCTGCAAGAGTACCATTGAGCAGATAGATGAACAATGTCTCGTCATTGGGTGTTTCAGAATAGGTCCATGTAGTATCAGGGGCCAGCTTAACATCCAGATATTTCACCTTTACATATTTCCCTTCAAAATGGCCTTCCACCCCTTTATATGAACCGGAAATAATTCTCACTTCAGCACTCTCTTCCTCCACAACGGCAACCATCTCTTTGGTTATATCACCATAAGCAGGATCTGACATTTTATCTTTTGCAGGCATATTGACCCAGAGCTGGCAACCCATCATCCTTGCGGAAGCCTTGGGCATCTCCTGATGTATTATGCCTGAGCCCGCTGTCATCCATTGGCATTCCAGGTCTCCAATTACACCCTCATTCCCCAGACTGTCTCCATGTTCAATTTTACCTTCAATTAGATATGTAATAGTCTCTATTCCTCTGTGAGGGTGCCAGGGAAAACCTTTAACATAGTCATTAGGGTCGGTTGAATCAAAACCGTCCAGCATCAGGAATGGATCAAAACTCCTGATATTCCCGGGGCCCAATACTCTTCGCAGGTTAACCCCGGCTCCATCAACGGCACTTTTGCCTCTTATGATTTGTGTTGCGTTTCTCCTTTTCATAAGCAATAATATTAATTAAAAGTCAAAAACCATCCCTAATTGTAACGAATAAGAGAAGAAACTGTTCGGGATAATCAACATTGTTGTATTGAATTCCACATCCGAGGTTGCACTTATGAAAACATTCTCATTTAACTGAAGGTTAAATCCGAGATTAAATGAAGATGAGATTTTTCTTAATTTATAGAAATTCAATCCATATGCAAAACGCGGTCTAAATGTACCAGTGGGATATATATACTCAAAATGGCATGGTATCTTAAAATTGCACTTTTCTCCGCTGAAATCGACCTTTGTCAAAATAAGCCCTGTTCGGAAATACATTTTTTCATTTGTCCTCGGCATCCATATATGTGCTGTTATTCCATATTGCATATTCGACTCAGAAGTCATATCGTTACTCTCCTGAAAATCTACAACTCCCACGGTTATTTCCGGCATTATTTTAAATAATGGTGCTTTATTCTCATAAATAATACATTTTTCACCGTAACAGACGACATTATGATAATATTCTGCCAGTTTTATCAAACTCTTATGCTCTGGCTTCTTTATTGTCTTTATCCTTGATTCCATGACAGGTGCATCATGCATATAAGTATAAAGCAATCCGAGATGCCTGGTTGTCTCATAATATACCTCTTTGTTATCAACAAATTTTTTCCCCTCCTCATATGGCAGTTCCACCATCTTCATGTCATCTTTGTCAATATAATAATGATTTCCTGAATCGTCACGTAAATAATATATATTAACCTTTCCTTTAATCAGATACTCCAGAAATACTTTTTTACCATTTATCTCTCTTGAAATATAGTACTTACCGTCAATGAACCTGTATGCAATTATGTCTCCCGGGAAATATTTGACTACAGTATTGTCATCTGATTTGAATTTGCACGTTCTGCCCATAATCAGATCACCTCTGTAATCAATTTGTCCATAAATTGTATCTCCCGGATTTTTAATAATATACCCGGGTTTAAAATTAGACTGGGCACGAACCAATCCTGTAGAGATAAGTAATACTAATAAAAGTAATCCTTTTAGTTTCATAATTATTCAATATATTTTTTTGTTTTATAAAGATATAAACAATATGTTGAATATGAACCACTTTCTCGATTAAAATTTTAAATGGAAGGATTTAAAAAATCTCCGTCAATTATCAAAAGCTTAGTCCCCTCCTTTGTCTTTGACCTATGTGAGCTTAAGTCATCAGATACAACATATGTCATCCCTTTTTTCAGACGAAAAGAGCTCCCGTCCTCTGATTCGCTGATAAATTCCCCCTCAAGGCAATGGACGATATGCCCTTTTCGACACCAATGATCTGCAAGATACTCTTCTGAATACTCCACAATTCTGATTCTCAGGCCAGGGAGCTGCAATGTCTGCCAATAAGCCGTACCGGATTCTCCTTTGTGGCTGGTTTTTGCTATTGCTTCCCAGTCAATTGTCTGGAAAGGAAAACTTGAATGGATACTCATATTTTACTCTTTATTTAGATATTGTGAAGTGCTCTTGACCGAGGAATAAAAATAATTCAGTGCAGCAAGAAAGCTATTCTGAACATCTTTTGCACAAACAACCTCTCCGTTAATCTCGAGATTCCTGGTGGCACAAGCATCGCCTATAACAATGATATTATAACCGATATCTTTTGCTGCCCTGGTTGTGGCATCTACACACATATGGGTCATCATCCCGCAAATTACGAGATCAGTAATATTGCATTTCTGCAAATAATCCATCAGATCAGTATCTCTGAAACTGTTAGGAAAATGTTTGACTATGACCTTTTCTCCCTCCACAGGCTGTATTGAAGGGTGTATTTCAGCCCCTGCTGTACCGGGTAGAAAGAATGTAGCGGCAGGATTGGCTGCAATGTGCTGAATAAATATAACCGGCAGCTTTTCAGCCCTGAACCTCTCCAGAAGACGTTTTGCATTTGCACACGCCTCTTCAGGATTCACAAGAGTCATAGCCCCTTTGTCAAAATAGTCGTTTTGAATGTCAATTAACAACAATCCTGCTCTCATATTATTCATCATGTTTTAATTTACTGTAAATCTCCAGATCTGTAAAGATGTGTCCCGAAAGCAGTTCTCCCTCTCTTTCGACACCTTCCAATTTAAATCCCAATCTTATCGGAACTCTCTTGCTAGCCACGTTGCCGACAGCACACTTGATTTGAACTCTGTTTATATCAAGTTCATGAAATGCAAATTCACAAAGCTTTACAACAGCATTAGTCACAATACCCTGTTTTTGGAACCCTTCAGACAGCCAATATCCAATTTCAGTTTTTTTATTAGACTTGTCAGTATCTTTAAAACCTATCAATCCGGCAAAATCTCCATTTTTTCTAATTGTGAAAATATATTCCGCCTTTTCTTCAGGGACAGAAATGACAGAGTCGACAAATGCCTCGGAATCTGCCTCCTCCCTTGTAAACTCGACAAAAGGCAACCATTTACCCAGATACTCTCTCTGAGTATCTATTGTTCTGAAAATATCTTTTGCATCAGCTGCCTCTATTTGCCTTAACTCTAACTCTTCATCAATTTTTATAATCATAGCCCGGCTCATTTTTCAATGATTATTAACTATTTTGTGTTCTCAACAATTATGGCTTTACACAAAAAGACCAATGAGTGTGAATAATTTTCCATTGACCGTCAGCCTCAAGTCTGTAAACTTCTGTACAATTCCATTTAGAGACCCCTTCGGCTTTGTATGAATGAAAATTAAAAGTCAAAACAGCCATATTCTGCATAGCAACAACCTGAGGGTTAATCATCTCATATTTATGAACTTCGACTGCCTTTTTTATCGGCTCATAATATTTCTTCAGATTTTCAATCCCGTCAAGTCTCTGTGACAAAGAGGGGTCAAAGTATGAGACATCCTCGGCTGAAAGATTGATATAACCGCTTGGGTCTCCGCTGTTCCACTTCTCCAGAGCTGCTTTTTCCAAAGCTATGATTGTTCCGGATATGTCTGTTTTTAAATTTTGTGAAAAGCTCATTTGTGAAAAAAATAAGAATGTTAGTAAAATAATCTTTTTCATATAGGGGGTTTTATAATTGATAAATTCCTCTCATATAGCACTAAAGGTAACCAATGGCAAGATTAATTCAAAAAAAATATCTCCGATAATTTAATTTACCGGGTGTGAATTATTCATTCACCAATGTGTAAAAATATATAGTGAGTGATTTTATCCTAACACAAAAAATTGCCTATAGTTTCATAAACTATTTTTAATCAAATTAAGATTAAAGCTTTTCGAGATTGTATAGGTAACTTATTTCGATGAGTGGCTCTTTTAATATTTGCAGATTCTTTCCAACCAATGAATAGTAATATACGCCACTAAGGATTAAGCCCGTATCAAAGTAACAACCTATAGCACCAGACGAATAGAAGGTAATTCTACCGTTTTTAGTAAAGAATGTTCCGCTACCTCCCGCAGGAATTGTGTTATAATCTCCGGAACAAGTATAATACCCATTCTTCATTTCTAACGTTACAGATCCTGTTTTAATTTCAGAACCATATTTTGCAGTAAATATTCCTGTATAAGTTCCGTTCAGGACACTTCTGTCCTCAATTTTTTGGTCATCTCCAGAGGGTACAGGTTCCTTGTTACAGCCAACCATTATCAAAAAGAATAAAAAGACAACCGATAAAATACGCAGTGTTTTCATAGTTTTTTCTTAATTATTAATAGATGGAAATCCACATTAAAATTAACAATAAAAAAATGTTAAACAAATATTTTCAGACGATTACATCTTTGTCGTTTTTAGAATAGGAAAATTCAGATCCTTTTGTATGGCGTTCGTCGTGAAGTTGCCCCCAATAATTCCAACCCTTCTCGCGTAAAATTAAATTATCATTTTTCAACGCAGGGTAGCCCTTCCTTACCCTTTTTAATTGCGTTAATTCAGAAATATTTCAATCTTTTTCCCATTTACATTATAAAAGTAAGTACCCTTATACGAAGGGCAACAATGCGCATCATCATTTGCATATAATTTAAACTCACCCTTTATGCCATTATCATATGAGATCGTTACTGACTCGTTGAAGTATGAATCTGTTATCTCTTTCAATTTTTCTGACTTCCTCTTTTCATTGTACTTGTCCAGAATCGAGAGCCTGATCTCTTGAATTAGATCTGAAGTGTATGTCCCGTTAGCATATACAATCCTTGCAAATGACGGGGTATCTCCGTTATGTCCTGTGCAATTCTCACTGAGAAAATATAATAGTAAATCTTGTTTACCGTCTCCGTCAAAATCGGCGCTAACAGCACTAATGCTCTTGTCATTCGAAGGAAATGCATCCATTTGTCCAGGATTTTCCTTTGACCACTCGAAAGCTTGTTGGCTTAAAAGATCTTTATAGTTACAAGGTGCCCCAATCATCTTCTTATTTATCAGTTCATTTTTCCATTTCCCGATCTCCTTCTGAGCATTAATATGAACTGTTGATGTTTTACAAGAGATAATAAGCAAAACTGATAACAATGCAAGTGGCGTGGTAATCTTTTTAATCAAACAGTTATACATTTTCTTTTTTAATTTTTCTACCACAAAATCCTGTCCAAATTGTAATGTTTTATTAAATTCCTAGAATAATCAAAATCCGCCCGAGTAAATTTATCACAACTCCTGACAGAGTGATAATTTCACCCACACTCCTAAGCTGGCTGACACTTCTTCTAAGCTTTTCAGTTTCAGAATTTGCGATATTAATCAGTTGTTCATACTGATAGTTATTTCTGTCGAGTTGTCGCCTTACTATTTCAAAATATGCATCTCTCAATACGTTATGCTCATTAATAACTTTGTCTACGGCTTCTCGGCCTCCCTCTTTGTAGGCTAATTGCAGAATCTCGGATCTTTTATTGTTAAACTCCCCGATAGTCTGGGATAATAACACTCTTAGATGCTCCTCCATTTTATTCGAGTTTTAAAAGTTGATCGACCGTTTTGAGCTTGTTAATCACACCTGAAATATCCGTTTTAGTTTTAGACATTTCAATATGTATCTGATTCAATTCCATTAAAGCCTTGCCAAAATTATCCAGCTGCCTCTTTATATCGTTTTTCTGTCTGACGATTTCATCGCGTTTCTCAAGTCTGTACAATAGAATCAATATTGAATCATCATTATATGGCTCTTTAGAGGCAGATGAAATCTTCTTTACATTATATTTTTGGGGGTCTACAGAATTCAGCCCGGTAAGGTAGTGATCGTATATCCCGTCAATATACCTGTCCCAGGCCTTACGGTCCTCTTCCCAAAGCGTAATATAGAGAGAGGTTAAACGAAATAATATCTCATTATGAACCTTTATCCTTTTTACCTGGATTGCCTGAGTGATCATTTTTGCAACTTCAGGTAATTTAGACGAAACTGCCGATGGCAAGTCGGGAAGCTTTTCAATTGAATTGTAGCTCTCCTGCAAAGAAATTACAGCTTCCCGGGTTTTGGCTCCATATTTACTATCAGTCAAAAGAGTAAAAGCAGTGTATGTATTCAGAAGGCTTCGATAAGCCTCCGTCCTTGAGGCAAACTGCTCCGAAAAATCCTGCACTTTTGTGTCAGGTAATACCATCTCAGATGGATTAGGGTCAGTTAAAACTTTTACTTTGTCTTGTTGAGATTTGTCAATGTAAACCTGTTGGGACAACAGTGAGTAGATATCAAGTGCCTTTTGGGATACCTCAGCTCCAGCCTTGGTCGCCTTCTCTCCCAATTCAATACTCTTCATTGACGCACATGACGTCAATAAAAGAATGAAAAAAAGTTTAAATAAATTTTTCATATCTGTTGTGATCTTTTCAACCTGTCTGCCGTAATTATCCGATATGTAAATGAGTTAATTGTCAGCAAAATATCTCTTGACTCATTTGTTATGTATATATTTTTTCCCAGTTCATGTTATATGTTTTCTTATTATTTTTAAAGCACTACTAAAGCACAATCCATAATACTGCCGTGCTTACTGCCTCAAAAATACTGCTGGTGGCAAAATATCAAAGGTTTTACTGAGTAATTCTACTCAATGTATGTCCGGTTTAAAATTCTTGTTCCTATTTTACATATCGCCCACGGGCTATAAATACCGACAGTAATTATTGTCAAAAGTGTCTGACCCCATATAAATAAAAAATCATTAGTATGGTCTGTTTCAAAACCGAAGCTTCTCTTTAAATCCCCGGACTGGGCAATAGTCCTTTTAGCAAAATAGGCATATAATTTAACCATTGCCATAGGGTAATAAATCCCAATTGTAATTATACTCAACAATACTTCCAAAGCTATTTTTTTGCAAGAAGGCATTAGTTCTGTCTCCCATTTTATTTTAT